>Ga0326728_10000400_pt1 | contig 170629 bp, 143 predicted proteins | sample MB3enrmetagenome_FD_207602 | JGI IMG/M metagenome (GOLD analysis project Ga0326728, IMG submission 207602) | Lab enriched peat soil microbial communities from McLean, Ithaca, NY, United States - MB31MN | ecosystem: Environmental > Terrestrial > Soil > Wetlands > Peat | place: USA: New York... | reverse complement strand
GAGGCGAAGCGACCGCGGTTGCCGTGGTCCGAGAACTTCACCCGGCCCGTCACCTTGGCGAAGAGCGTGTCGTCCGAGCCGATGCCCACGTTGGCGCCCGGCTTGATCTTCGTGCCGCGCTGCCGCATGATGATCGACCCGCCCGTCACGAGCTGTCCGGCAAAGGCCTTCACGCCCAGCCGCTGTGCATTCGAATCGCGTCCGTTTGTGGAGCTGCCTCCACCCTTTTTATGTGCCATTTTCGAATCCCCTCAATCCTGGTTTCTGCCGTCAGATCTCAGCGAGTGTCTCTGCGGATCAACGAATCGGGGTCCACGCAGACTCAAACTGAAAACTGATGACTGAGAACTGAAAACTACTTCGCGGTGTAGGTCACGCCGTCGGCCTCGATGGCCTTGATGCGTACCTCTGTAAAGTTCTGCCGATGCCCCTGCAGCTTCTTGTATTGCTTCTTCCGCTTCAAGTGGAAGACAAGAATCTTGTCGCCGCGGCCCTGGCCGAGAACCTCGGCCGTCACCTTGGCGCTCGACGGCTTCGACACGCTGCCCGCCTCGTTGCTGAATGCGAGAACGTCACTGAACTCAACCGTCTGGTTGTCGGCCGAAACCGACTCGATCTTCACAACGTCGCCTGGTGCGACCCGATACTGCTTGCCACCGGTACGAATGACCGCGTACATAAACCCTCCAGAGCATGATCGCGCCGTGGCGGATCTACTCCAACAAATCGAAATACTTGGGCGGAAACTCCGTCCCGCGGTACGCTCGAGCGCCGACATTCCCTTGGGCGAGCGGTTGGCTCCGCGGCGACAGGCAGGAATCGCCAAACTAGATTAGTTTACCGGGTTTGCGCTTCCCGGTCAACGCAACCCCCTCCACCACTCTCGTGTCCGGCCCGCCAGCGCCGCCAACCGCTGCTTGTCAAGCTCCCGCTCGTCCCCTTCTGTCCCAAGCCGCTCATTCTGCGCCACAAAGCGAGGGTGCTCATTTTGCAGGCTATTTCCTCCGCCTGGCGCACAATACTCTTACTGAGCAGCTCGAGGAACGGCACAGCTAACCCCGCTGACGTCCGCGGAGCGGGACGCGAACCTCGCTGACTCCGCCGCCTTTGGCCCGTAAGTTCCTTCCTGAGAGGACTCTGCGGCTAAGTTCAACCCACAGAGGACTTTGCGGATACATGCTAGCCGCAAGTCTTTGAAATCAGAGAGCTTCTGTACAGAGTATGGGAGGGGGTACTGCAGGATTTACTTGATTAATACGACCTCTGCGACGTCAGCCCTCTGAACCGGAAACTGGTCTTTGCCCGGCGCTGGAACGGATCGCCGTCCGACTCGGGCAGCGGGTTCGGAACATCGAGATACGAATAATCTGACGGTGCCTCTGCCTCCGGTGCCGTCGTCTCAACAGGCGCAGCCGCTTTTCCCATTGGCATTGCCTCCCGTGCAGGCTCCGCCGAGGCAGAAACCGACTCCAACCGGCTAGCGTCCGACGCAAAAATCGACTGCATTACAGTAATCAGGTGCTCGAGGTGGTTTTTGCGCACGCGCAACTGCTCTACCTTCGCTGTAATTTCAGAAATATCCGACAGGGCCGTTTCGTATGCAATGCGATAGGGATCGGGTGTCATACTCGCTCTCACTCTACGCGCAGTGTAGCACTCGGAATCTTGCGTTAAACCAAAGTCCAGTAGCGAGTCCAACCCTAAAGTAATGGGAGCGCAATCCAAGGTTGTACGAGGCTGCTCTGTCACTCACCGTTAAGCGAGATCATGCCGGCCGCACCACATAGAACAGGATGGCGAAATAATGCGCAATACTTCCGGCCAGTACAAAAATATGCCACGCGGCGTGAAAGTACCGAATGCGATCCAGCGCAAAGAAGACAATACCCAGCGTATAGGCGATCCCCCCGGCCCCCAGCCACATCACTCCGTGCAGTCCGACCGCATGCACGAGCGGGCGCACGGCAAAAATGACCAACCAGCCCTGCAGCAGGTAAACAACCGCCGACGCCACCGCAAACCGCCCCACGGCAAAGCTCTTGAAAATGACCCCGGCAATCGCCAGCGTCCACACAATCGCGAACAGCGTCCATCCAACCGGCCCGCGCAGCGACACCAGCGTAAACGGCGTGTACGTGCCGGCAATCAGCAGGTAAATCGCCGCATGATCGAGAACATGAAACACATGCCGCGCACGCGTTCGCACCAGAGAGTGGTAAAGCGTCGAGCAGATATACACAAACATCAGCGTGCCCGCGAAAACCGAGCAACTGGCCACGATCCACGCCGAGCAGCGCGTGCTCGCGACGATCAGGTAGGCGGCCCCAGCCACGGCTAGCGCCGCACCCACTCCATGCGTAATCGAGTTCGCGAGAATGTCGCCCAGATGATGCGTTCTTTCCACACGGCGATCATAACCGGCAAAGCGCCCGTCGTCTGTGCCCAGCGTTTGCGCTAGACTGACTTCGTCTCCGGCGCGTTGGACCGCACCGTCGTCTTCCAGTCGAGCGAACGTGTTCCATCGCCGTCGGTGAGCTGCAACTTCTCAATCGCGAGTTCGCCTTCGATGATGCGCACTGTGACGTTATGCCCATCCAGCGCAATCGTCCCGTAGCCTGAGGCCGTCGAGAACAGGCTCACAAACGGATGGACCTTGAGCTTCGGGCCAAAATGCAGCGTCCGGTCAACAGCGGAATAGCGGAAGCCGGAGAGCGCTCCAACCAGCGCAAAGCTCGACATCGCCCGCGCATACCAGTTGCCGCATTCGTACTCGTTCCATGGATTGCGCGTGCGTCCGTCGTAGCGGCTGCGCGCCGCCTTCACAATCGTGAGTCCTTCTTCGACAAAGCCCTCGTGAATCAGATGTGACGCGACCTCGTACTCAATCCCCGTCCACACCTCGTCAGAGTAGACAAACGGCAGCGTCGGCTTGTTGCCGCGCGGCCAACTGCACAGCAGCAGGCCCGGTTCATGTCCCATGGCGTAGCCGGGCCGCTGCGCGTTGGCGTGCTGGCTCAGGTCGGTCTTGAAGTTGTTGCGAAAAATCGCTTGCAGTGTCGAGCGAACATTCTTCTGGGCAAGCGTTGTGTCGATGCCGTACAACGTCGCCATCCATGCGCCGATCACGCCGTCCGACAGGCATCCCGATCCGTATTGATACTTCGGACCTTCGCGCTTGAGCAACTGCTGCATCTCGCTGCTCTTCTCGTCCACGTGGGCGATGGATTGCGCAAACGACTGGTCACGCAGACCCTGGAATTCGACCTTCTGCTGGTAGTAGTCACTGTTGAACAGGTTCTCATCCATGAAGTTCGCAGAGTGTTGCGCAAGATCCCCATAAAGCTTCGCGTCGTCCGATTCGCCGACAGCGGTCGCCATCTGCGCCATGGCACACAGCGCGCCCAGGTAGATGCTGGTGCACATTCCATCGGGACCCCAGAACTCAATGTCATAGGTATTGTGGTGCGGCTCAAACAGCGCGCCGCGATGATCGGGATCCCATGTCGCGATGCAATAGTCGATCGAGCGCTTGGCCAGCGGATACATCCGTTTCAGCCAGGCCGAGTCTCCCGCGATCTGCCAGTCGCGGAAGACCTTCATAATGCCGCCAAGCTGGCCATCGGATGCGGCATGCCACGTGTGGTCCACCGGCCCGTCCGGAATCGCTCCGCGAAAGTTCACGTGGCCGCGTTCGTCCATCGACCGCATCAGTTCAAGATCGCGCAGCGTGCGCTCGAGTTGGGGAAAGAGATGCGGCATCGCCTGCGCGTAGTTCCACACGTGTGTGCACGAACCATGACAGCAGCCTGCATCGGGGAAGCAGCCTTCCCATCCCCAGATGTTGCCGTTTGCCTCGCGCAGGATTGTCGGCGCCTTCAGGATTCCGAGATTCGCCGACACCGCGTCCAGCACATGCGGCGGAAACGTCGAACTGAACAGAGCATCCTTGAATTGCACAGTGCGCGCACGCAGCATCGGGTAGTTCTGCTCAACGTACGCCGCAACATCGCGTGCATCCTTCCACTGTGTGGAGTAATAAGGATGCCAGGGCGGCGGCGCATCGGCCGGAACCGTCCGGCAGCCTGGCAGTCCCTCGCTCAGGCTCCCACTCTGCGAAGCAGCCACGCCGCCCTCCCGCAGATAGGAATTGGGAAAGTGCCAGGTAATCAGGATGGGGTACGTGCGCGAGTCGCCCGGCGCAAGATGCCCATCCAGCAGAATGGACGCGCCATTGCGCCCCGCGTTGTCGACCGTGTTCGAGCCTTCGTTCGTTGTGAACGTGCCCGACGAGACCTCGCGCCACAAGGCGGAAAGCGAGTCGAACTCCCAGCCCGGGCTCCGCAGCCACATGGCCTTGATGCGCGGCTTCGCACCGATCGCGGTAAGTGTGGCGCTTCCATACGCTTCGGCATTCGCCGCCTCGCGATTGAAGAGAAAGGCGCCTTTGCCGGCGATGACGGCATTTGCGCTGGCCGCCTGGTCCGGTCTGCAGCCCGGCGCCAGATGCGACAGGTGGTAGGAGAACTCGTAGTCCACTGCGCGCGAAGAGTTATTGTGAAGCGTGTATTCAAGAATCGCGCACGGAATGCCGGAGTTCTTGTCGTCCAGCGGAATGAAAGGGTTCCACGCAATCAGCGACACGTCCAGGGGAATGGCCGTATCGGAGAATCGGATCTCGGCAAACGGGAATTCGCCGCGGAAATTGCACCTCTCGAAGCGCGGGAACCCCTCCGATCCCGAACGACGTAAGCCTTGTCCCTGCAATCCCTGGTCGAAGATCTTGAACGGCGGAAATGGCCCCTCGACGACCTTCGTTACCGGTGTCGCACCCTTTATATGGAGGACGGCAAACGCCGCCTCGGCCGAGTTCGATGTGAAACCCGCCGGAAGCGCCGTGGTTTCTGGTCGGGTGCGAATTGAGAAGTCCTGCAACCCCCCGGATCCATTGATGCAGATGCATCCGGCGCCCAGTCCGCCGACGGGCATCGCAACCTGTGTCGCCCGGTCTCCGCTGAAAGTGCGCTGCGGGCCAGGTTGCAGGAGTTCGGCCTGGCTGTAAGGAAGAGAATCGCGATCAGCCGTACCCGACACCGGAGCAGCATTTGCCGTTAAGCCCGCATCTGATGGCTTAGCAGGAACTGCGGCAGCCAGGGCCGCCGTGGAACCCGCAACGAGGAATTCGCGGCGAGTTGGCTTTTTCACGGACATAGAACTTTAGGGTTGTTGCTTTGGAAAGGGTAACACTGGTCAAGTCATTGTCGCTGTTCCTGAAGATTTCGCCGAGATGTTTGTCCTCTATTTGCGCTAGAATCGTGGGCTAATACGCAGTCCCGGCAGCGGCATCTCCATTTCGCGCCCCTGCGGGTTTCAAGGCTGGCTCGGGAATGCACGCCCGGGAGAGCGAAGAGGTCATCTTCCCATGCAATCGCTGGTAATCATCGGGGTTTTGGCGGCACTGATGTCGGCAAGCGATACCGCTGACAAGATGACCGTCACTCAGCTCGAACAAATGATTGCACAGCATTCAGTGCAACCTGGAGCAACGCCGAAAAAAACAGGTTCCCATGCTTCCGATGAGATCGCGATCGATATCAGCGATGGCGATCTGCTGCACGAGTTGGACCAGGACGACGAACTGGTCCCGCAGATTGAAGGGACAGAGCTAACCGAACGCTTGAGCACGCTCACCTTGTATCGTTTTGTCGGGCAATACAATCTCGGTCCACATGTGCAGCAGGCCCTCGAACAGTTGGCAGACCGCTCGGCCTTGTTGAATCTGCCGGCGAGCGAGCAGATCAATCAGCCCCCGCCCGATCCGGCGGCGCAACTGAAGATGCTCGCCGAGTCGCGCAGATACGAGCTGGGGAAGCTTTCTCATCTGCCCAACTTTATTGCCATGCAGACAACCACACGGTTCGACAACTCGCCGACAACGTTGAAGTACTTCAAGGCCGTGACTGACCGCGAAGGCTTCCATCGCGTAGGTACCGTGCAGCGAGAAATCACATTTCAGAATGGCAGGGAAGTGGTCGAAGCCTCTCAAGGGGTATCCGAGACAAAACGCAAAGATAGCGGTCTGGAAAGCCACGGGGAGTTTGGAACCGAAGTGGCCGTGGTTTTCATGGACCTGGAAAAGGGGTCAACGGTTTTTGATCATTGGGAACCAACCATGGGAGGCCCGGCCGCAGTCTATCGCTATTCGGTTCCGCGAGAATCGTCCCACTACGAAGTTACAGATGCATGCCTGGAACACGTCTCCTTTCACGACACTCCGGCATACCACGGCGAGCTTGCGGTCGATCCTCGCTCCGGGGCAATTCTGCGATTGACGCTCGAAGTGGAGTCAAAGCCCAGCGATCCGGTTTCTCACGTGGCCAGCGTCATCGAATATGGCCCTGTCGTGATCGGAAACCGCCGCTCTATCTGTCCCTTGCGCAGCGTCACCTTCATGGTGGAAGAGGTGAATGGCTGCGCCCACGGAAAGCAAAAACTCCAGAAACCGGTGGCGATGATTAATCAGACGATCTTCTCGAATTACCACCGATTTGGCTCAAGCGCGACGATGATCTTCAACGAGGCGGAGAACAATCATACTTCGCCGTAAGGCGTGCAGGGTAATCAGGCGGCTAGCGGAGAAAAAGACTGCCCGTCAGTCCAGTGGTGAGCGGGTAGAGCAGACGGCCTTGATTCCCCAGGTTCCCGAAGACGGCTGCATTGGGATGGTGCTAGTCTTTCCGTGTGCGGAAGGGGTGTCAGATGAGGCGATTCAGCACAGCAACAGCAGTGTTCGCGGCCATTTTTGCCACGACGCTTATAGCGCAGAGCAATGACGCTGCTACCAATACTCCTGAATCCACGTTGAAAGTCAATAGCCGCGCGGTCCTCGTGGACGTCATCGTGACAGACCACAATGGAAATCCCGTTCGAGGATTGACACAGGATGATTTCAGAGTGCTGGAACAGGGAAAGCGGCAGTCGATCACCTTCTTCGAAGAACATTCAGCGCACGCGCTCGCTGAACGCTCGCAAAAGATGGAGATTCCGCAGTTGCCGCCAGACGTGTTCTCCAATTTCTCGCCCTTGCCGACTCCTCCGGTTGTCAACGTTCTTCTGCTGGATTCGCTGAATACTCCCATGGCGGATCAGATGTACTTGAAAAAGGCCGCGCAGCATTACCTCAAGACACTTAAGCCCGGAACACGGCTAGGAATCTTCACAATGTCGATGAGGCTGAGTTTCATCCAGGGCTTCTCTGACGATCCGGCTGTGCTGGCCACGGCCATGGGCTACCGCAAGAATGACAAGTCCGAGGTGGCTGTTCTGCTTCAGTCTCAGGGAGAGTCCGACGCGCAGCAATCGGTGGTGGCTTTGATGACAGCACTGGAAGCCGCCGGTCCGGGTGCAACCACTACTGCCGTGTCGCCCCAGACAATCCAAGACTTTCAGCAATTCATGCAGGAAACCCGCTACGCGCAAGACAGTGACAGGGAATACAGGACTCTCCAGAATCTTAACCAGCTTGCGGCGTTTCTGGGCTCATTCCCGGGCCGCAAAAATGTGATCTGGATGTCCGGTGCATTCCCACTGGCATTGTTCGGCCAAACCGAGATGCGATTCGATGATGCCATCGTGCAAACGGTCAATCTGCTATCGGCAGCGCGGATCGCGATTTATCCCGTTGATGTGCGTGGCGCTACCGTGCCTCAGTTTTACACTGCCGAGAATAAACTCGACGCGACGATCACTTCTGCTCCCCAGTTGCTGGGCCCGCCACCGGGCGTGACCGCGACTGCCCCCAATGCCGGGCAGGGCGGACTTGCAGGTGGATTGCTCAATGAGAGTCAGGACAAAAACTCAAGCGACTCAACCATGGATATGTTGGCAGAGGGGACCGGCGGCAAAGCCTTCTACAACCAGAATGATCTTTCGGGAATTATCAACAAGGTCGCCAGCCACAGCATGGATTTCTACACCCTCTCCTACTCGCCCAACGATATGAAAATGGACGGCAGTTTCAGGAAGATCGAGGTGAAAGTCGGAGACACGGAACGATACGCCCTGTCGTACCGCCGAGGATATTTTGCGAGGGATGAAGATTTGCCCGGCGCCGCGCAGTCCCGACAGGATCAGGCCGCGCAGCGTGCTTCACAGAACCCGACAGGTATTGATCCCCTCGAGCCTTTCATGGTCTTTGGCATGCCTCAGTCTGAGCAGATTCTCTACAAAACGCTCATCCAGCACATGCCCCCGAAGCCTGATGCAACGGGCGCAGCAAAGCCCTCCCTGAAGGGACCGATGGATCGCTACTCGGTTGACTTCGCCGTGGACTTGGGTGATCTGATTCTGAAGCTCGGTCCCGACGGGCAGCGCAAGGGCACTTTAAACCTGTCAATGATCGTCTACGACAAATACGGCCAGGTCACCAGCCGCGAAGACCACCTCGTGCAGCTGAACGTGAAGCCCGACATCTATTCGATCTTCAAGAAGACCGGCGTGCAACTCCATGGCGAGATCCTGGTGCCGAAAGGGCAATACTGGCTCCGTACCGGAGTCTACGACGAGTCGTCGCGCAAGGTCGGAACCCTGGAAGTTCCGCTCAGTTCGGTTCAGGACAACGTCGCGAGCAAGTAGGGCAAGCGCGCCTGAAATTCGTTGCGAGCAATCCCCCAGGGACGGGTTTGGCGAGAGCGATTGCGAGTTGGTATACTACCCAAGTCGTTGCAGCGCACTGTTCGTGGATCCCACCTTCCTCCGGCAGAGCCGGATTCCGCGCAGGAAATGCAACCGAGAGTCTGCACTGAGGCCAGGTAGCTCAGTGGTAGAGCGCGGCCCTGAAAAGGCCGGCGTCGGCGGTTCAATCCCGTCCCTGGCCACCATCAGTTCCAATAACTTAGAGAGAGTAGAGAAATTTCTTCCACCCTGTTTCACCCTGGGTTCGTCGGACCGTCTTCGAAACCACCTCGAAAAACCGTCTGTGCGCCAGTCTGATCGACGTCGGAAACGTGAGAGTCGGGTGTGCCTGACACGAGGCAGATTCGCGAGCTCGCCGTCTGTTGTAGTGGTCCAAAAACGGACGGCACGCCTTCGAATTTCGAGTAATGAGTGGATAGCCGGTGATTCTACCCAATCCGGAATTCAGGCTGGAGAAATCGATGAGTGCATTGGCGATTATGCGTAATCAGAAGAGTCAGTCGTCCCTTCGAAAATCGCTTCTCCAAGCTCCGCGAGCCTCAATTTCATTGTCAATCTGGATCAGTTGAGCTTCATTTTTCCACCAGAGCAGCGACAACACGGAACCGTCTGAGACGGAAATCGAATCCTCGTGCACCCAATGGTTGGCCGCATTGCGGTGATTGAACCATGCATCCGATCTCACCTCACGAGGGGCCACGTCGGACCGGTCGCCGCGGAGTAGCGCCTCGGCGATACTGCCCTTTTGTGGCCGGCTTTCGAGATAGATCTTGCCCCTGACCTCACTGTTCGCGACGAACCATTCCCACTTCCGCGGACTGTTACAGACCAGGATCGCGGGCAGATCGCCGTACTCGACGAGCCGGATCGCAGTAGCTGTAAGGCTCGTGCAGAAAACATCCGCGATTTGGCGAACCGTCTCGAAGGTCACTGGCAACCTGCGCAACCGGGACCGAAACATCTTTGCGGGCAGAAGGAGATCGCTTGCGAAGCGATTGGCGCGTGTTTCCGGGTTCTCTACCGACCACTCGCGCACAAAGCTCTCGTTCTTGCACTGGAAGGCCACCTGGCCCCGATCCCTCATCCAATGGCCCAGTTCGTGGCCGGCGGAAAACCTCTGCCGCGGGCGCGGCGTGTTTTCGTCGATAGTGATGATTGCCCGGTCTTTGTACCCCATGATCCTAGCGGCACAGCCAGAGAGCGGCTGATAGCGAATCGTCGCCCCGCAATCTTCCGCTATGGCTTCAATATCGATATCCTCAGGCTCGGTGATCCCGAGGTCATTCAGAATCTCGAAGGGCGAACGGTACCACTCAGGAATGGCTGTCATCCAGATCCTCTAACGCGCCAAGAATCTCCAGTTCATCGAGCGCGCTGTCGATATCCGTGTCGGTCAGCTCTTTCAAGTCGCGATGCTGCACGGTCAATGCGGATTTCAACTCGGGCCTCGCCGCGATCACCGAGAAAAACCTCTGCCGCCGTTCCTCGCGCGAGCCTCCGAAGTGCCGCGTCCTCTCTATCTTTAAGGAGCTTTCCTGGTACCGTTGCCGGGCGTGATGAAGCCGCTGCTGCCGGTACTCCTTGACGCCAGCCAATGCCGCGGCCTTCATTCGCGAGGCAACATCGTTCAGGTCATGCCCGGAATCCTTCAAGTCTGCCGCTATTTCAGCCGCATCTCCTGTCTCGATCGAATCGGCGAGATGATCGAAAACCCGCTCCGCCTCCTCACGTGTCCAGCGTTTCTTAGCTGACATGGCTGGTTACCTTCGGCCATCGCGCGGTGCTCTTTCGCCGAACTCGTTTCGCAATGGTCTCGTATCCCTTTCTATCGATTTCCAAGGCCTCAATAATTTCCGTGCCGGTCAGACCTTCGCTCCATCCGTCCATGACAAGGCGACACCAGTTTACGCTCCGAATGCATAGTCGATTCGCTATAAGGTTGTTGCCTACGGGCCAAAGCACGCATCGACTCGGGTCAAGAACCAATCTGCGGATCAGTCCTGACAAACGCCCTAGTGTTAACGAATTTCGAGTGTGTGACTTTCCACTTGGACGAAACGTCGCTTACGCGTCCACATGGTTGCGAATCCATGCTCAGCTTTGGAATTCACTTCTCTCTGTAAGCGGTTTTACGGCTATTTGAAACGACCACTTTCGGGAAAATTCTCCGAGAAGCCTTAACCAGCAGGTCGGATAGTGCACAAGTAGTAATTGACGAGTGGACGGTCATCCAGGTGAAAACGTCCTAGAAAGCGCATGGTTCCCCTTCCGTCGCAGTAGCAGCGCCTATCGAATGCGGAAGCTCGACATAGAAGGACGACCTCCGAACGCTCCGGATGTCATTTAGAGGCTCGTGAACACAAGAGCAGGCAGGAGGAAGAACACCGCCGCCAGCGCATTTGTCCCCTTTCGCCCCTTACAAAGTCTTTACAAGTTGACTGCTCCATTGTTACGTGCGGCGGTCTTTCATGGGGAAAGAGAATCTTCCGTTCCGAGGCGCGCACGGCAGCCTCTCGTCGCGCCTTTTGGATGCGGCAGAGGAGGGCATGGTCATAGTTAATTCCATTCTCACTTTGCTACTTATTCTGTTGGTCCCGGCCTTGGCGTTCATGCTCTGGGTGGTTTGGGGGCTGGAGAAGCAAATCAGGCAAGATAGGCGCCACCGTGACGCCATCACTCGCCCTAAAGGCTAGGTCCGAATCGTGGCGATGAACGTGTTTAGTGCGGCTCAATACTTCCTGTTTATTGTGATCGTAACTGTCTGCGTGAGACCTTTGGGCGGATACATGCACCGGGTCTTCACTCGCCAAGGAACTGCTTTGGATCGATTATGCATTCCAGTTGAACATTGGATCTATCGCTTTGCCGGAGTGGACGCTTCCATTGAAATGGATGCGGGACAATACTTGAGTTCCTTCATCGTCTTTAGTCTGGTCTGTACGCTCCTCCTTTACACCATCCTCCGGTTTCAACGTTTCCTTCCCTGGTTCTTCCCGGAATACCATACGACGCCGCTCACTCCGGACCTGTCATTCAATACAGCTATCAGTTTCTCGACCACGACCACATGGCAGGCTTACGCAGGTGAGAACACCATGAGCTACTGCAGCCAGATGGTGGGCCTCTGCACGCAGAACTTCCTGGCAGGCGCCGCGGGCCTGTCTGTGGGCGTTGCCTTCATTCGGGGGCTGGCACGCGAGTCTTGTGCAACGCTGGGAAACTTCTGGGCCGATCTCACGCGCAGTCTGCTCTGGATTCTGCTGCCTGGCGCGCTTCTTGGATCACTGCTTCTTGTTTGGCAAGGAGTTCCTATGAACTTCCACCGCTATGTGGTTGCGTCTACCCTGGAAGGTGCCCAGCAGGTCATTCCGCAAGGACCAGTCGCAGCATTGGAAATTATCAAGAATCTGGGAACTAACGGTGGAGGCTTCTTCAATGCCAATGGTGCTCATCCGTTCGAGAACCCCACGCCGCTTGCGAACTTTCTTGAGCTTTTATCAATTGTTCTTTTGCCCGCGGCCCTAACGAACACCTTTGGGAGAATGGTGCACCATCTTCGCCAGGGCTGGCTCCTGTACTGGGTCATGCTCTTTCTCTTTACCTGTGGACTGGTTGCGATGCATCTGAGCGAGCGGCATGTCAATCCACTCATCCATGGCGTCGAGTCCAGGCCATCTCCCCTTCAGTCCGGAGGGAACATGGAGGGGAAAGAAGTGCGGCTTGGGATTGGAGGATCAGTCCTTGGTGGCGTTGTGACCTCCAACACGGCCACGGGTTCGTCAAATAGTGCGGATGACAGTTTTACTTCGATCGGCGGGTTGTTTCTTCTCATCAATCTTCTCTTGGGAGAGGTGATCTTTGGTGGTCTGGGCACAGGGCTCTTCAGCATGATTATGACTGCCGCCATCGCGGTGTTCTTAGCCGGACTGATGATCGGACGAACACCGGAATTCCTCGGCAAGAAGATTGGGCCAAGCGAAAACAAAATGATCGTGATATACGCCCTTACGGGCCCGGTTACGATCCTCACTTTGACTGCGATTGCCATCTCAACCAAATCTGGACTTGCCGGTCTTATCACCAACGTCGGGTCGCATGGGCTCACGGAGATCCTCTTCGGCTTTGCTTCATGCTTCGCCAACAACGGTCAGGCCTTTGCCGGTCTTAATGGCAATACGCTCTTCTATAATGTCTTGACAGCGATCGCTATGATGGCTGGACGGTTCGGCTTGGCCATTCCAGCTCTCATCTTTGCAGGTCTTTTCTCAGAGCAGAAAACCGCTCCTCCATCCAGGGGAACCCTGCAAACTCATTCCTTCTCATTCGGCGTCCTGCTCACAGCCCTGTTGATTATCGTCACCGCGTTAAGCTACCTTCCCGTACTGACGCTTGGACCTGTGTTGGAGCGCCTGTTGTCTGCGACTTAGCACAGGTCGTCTCTCATCGAAGGTGAACGTGAATTCCGCTTCTTCCCGGCGTTGCGTCATTCTTTGAGCAGCTAAGTGCAAATAGCCCTTTGACATTTACATCAAATAGGCAGCGACAATCTTGGGTTGACGGCGAAAAGGTCGGTGAGAGATGGATTGTTCAAGAGAGAATTCCGTCGAGTTCCTGTTCCGTCGGGTCCGAGCAACGCTAACATACGGAACCCCAGCCAGAATGAAATCGCTGATTCGATTCATCGCCGTTCCCACTGCGCTGCTTATTGCCTTGCACAGTTCGTCAGGCGCTCAGTCACAGCCGTCAAACAATTCTCTGCCTCTCAACGGCTCGGTTTCCGACTACGGCACGACCTTCATCTTCAGCCCGCCACCGATCTGCTCGAAGTGCCTGGAAACCGAGCTCGGTTTCCAATCGCTTAGCGACGGCCGATATCTCCCTGTCGTCATTACTATTGCGCCCTTCAATACGCAGACAGATTTCAGCGTGCTGGTCAATCTGCTGGACTCGGAGTCGCCCGGCAATGACCGAACCACCCACTTCGGCAACCGCCTCGACTTTGTCGCCCGGCAACAGATCCTTGCAAAGAGCGGTTTTACGCTGGTGATGGCACCTCGCGGCACAATCTTCATCCGAAGCGTCAACGGCGGCCGCGCTGGTGCAACAGCCGCGCCGCAATTCTCAAAGGGCAACAGTCTCCTTGCAGTGAACATTACATGGACGGGCGCAATTGAAATATCGGCAGCTAACCCCAAGTCCGACTACCAGGGCTTCGCCGACTATTTCCGCACGCTTGAAAAGAGAGGAACGACGCTCTTCCTTGGCTTTGCACACGAGTTGACCGCCGGGCAGCAAACCGTGGGCACCGAAGGAGGCCTGGTGCTTCCATTCCGCAATGGGCAGGTCGAATTTGAAACCGCACAGCTCGATCTCAACGTGAAGCCAGAGTGGCAGTTTCAGACGCGCGTCATCGTGAACTGGGGCAAAACACTATCGCGCAAGTAAGTGTCGATCCGGCTTCGCATGCTTTACATATCCTTCAGGCCCTCTTCATCACTTTCGGCCTATATTCCTCTCTGGGTCCATTCCATCAACTGGACGGAATGGTCATCAGCCAAGGAGTCAAACATGTTGATGCGAATGAATTTCTTGTTGGCCATCGTCATGTTCGCGGCCACTTGCGTGCTGGTTGGAACTGCATTTGCACAAAAGCAACCCGTACCGAAGCCGCAGGGAAAACAGGCACTTGCAGAGGGCGAGGTCAAGCAGCTACTGCTTCTCATGGATACCGACAAAAACGGAAAGATATCCAAGCAAGAATGGATGAAGTTTATGGGAGCCGAGTTCGATCGACTAGACAAGGGCAAGACCGGAGAGTTGGACTTCAAGGAAATCGCGCAATCAAGGTTGCGCGCAAGCCGTTTTGCAAATGCTGGCAAGTAGCTTTGGATCCACTTCTGAGAAGGATTGGGTGAAGAATCGATCTGTCCGTATCTTGTCGCGACATTGGCGACGAAACCGGCCTACTGCACTCATCCAGCCAACTCCCAAATCGATTTACGACCAAGACGGAGCTCAATTTTGAAACGGGAACAAGTCAAAACTTGCATCGAACAGATCGGGATCTTCCCGGGCATTCGCGTAAGCAGTGCGGATGAGGCACTCTATTGCGCTGAAACCATCTACGAAGCAGGCATACCCGTCGCCGAGATCACGATGACTGTGCCTGGCGCTATCGACGTAATTCGCCAACTGGCAGAACGGTTCCCGAACCTAGTTGTGGGTGCCGGAACAGTGTTGGACAAAGATACAGCCGAGCGCTGCCTCGACGCTGGAGCCAGGTTTATTACCAGCACCGGGTTAGTGATGGAGGTGATTGAACAAACGCTTTCGCGGGGAGTGGTGGCAATTCCCGGCGCGCTAACTCCCACCGAGATAATTGCCGCATGGAAGTCCGGCGCAGATTTCGTGAAAGTCTTTCCAGCTGTGTCACTGGGCGCCGATCTCTATATCCGCGCCTTGAAACTGCCTCTTCCTCAGGTTCAGTTGATTGCCGCCGGCGGTGTGAACCCCCAGACGGCTTCCAACTTCATTCGTGCCGGGGCAAAAGCGATTGGTGTCGGCACGGAACTTCTGCCCAGAGATGCAGTGCGTAAACGACAAGGTGACCGCATACATGAGTTAGCACACAGATTTCTCGGATTCGTGAAAGAGGGCCGCACACACCCCTAATGGAAAGTATATTCATGAGCAGATTTTGGCGTGGACTGCACCGATGCGAGATAATTGAAGAAGAAAACGGTATAGCCGCCGATGCGATCTTCCGACCGGAAGTTATACTTTCGATAACATTTCTCTCAAATGTTACCTACTTAGTTATTTCCGGGTCGGCGGTAATACATCCCGAACTCGGCTGTCTTCAAAAAAGCCATGCCCCAAGCCGGCTTCACGGGATTGGTGTCTGCCTGGGCACTCAACATCGATCGAACCGGGTTTGCTGACGCACTTCCTGGAAAACGAGCGTGTAGCCGTCGGGGTCTTCCACGCTGAAGAGCTTGAGCCCGTATGGTGCCACTTTCGGATGCTCAGCCTTCAAGCCTCGGTCCGTGAGTTCCTGGTATGCAAGCTCTACATCGGAGCAACCGATGTAAAACACAGCATCCCTGGACCTCTTCTCTAGAGGCTGCATTGGGCGCTCATTCGAGTCATATTGAGTATTCAACATGATCTCGGCTCCCCCAAACCGTAGCAACATCCAATGAGAAAACCGGCCCTCCGCCGTCTCAACCTCAGGTGAGGCTGAGACTACCGCGAACCCGAGCACGTCTCGGTAGAAGGCAAGTGCTCTTGGCATATCGAAAACGCCGATCAACGGCGTCAATCCCAGCGGTGAGAAGCGCATATTTCCTCCAGGTCTTGATACTGCGGGCGTGGAAAAAGTGGATCAAGGCCAATTTCTCTTTAGCCACCAAGATGTAGAACTGCCTCACTGAAAGTCAGCAACAGGTTAGTAACGGCAAACGCCGCAGCATCCAGGAATCGGGTTGTGCCTTGATGGTGGCCCACCCGGAAGCTACCCCGTTTTGGAGCTACTTCATGGTTGGCGGTAACACGCCGGATGCTCGAAAGAACGTGGACATTGAACAGCCGGCTGCGTGCCGGATCATTCCGTTGATGAATCTTGTTCTGCTCTGAGGCGGATTTCGATTGTCTTCAGAGCGATGGCGATTCCGCCAAAGATGAGTGCAATAGAGATGGCATCGATCTCTCCGATGAATCTCTCGCCATGAGCGAATATTCTGAGCAGTTGCGTGCCGATCAAAAACAACAAGCCGGTGAGCGTCATCAGGATCGCTGTAGAACTGCACAGCAGCAGGAGAATGTTTGGTGCGGATCTCGTCGAGGCGGTCATTCTGAGGCCTCCTGAGGGATTGGAGTGCCTCTTACGCTACACCCACGGTTATATAGTCAGATGATTCTCTTGTAACCAGCCTGTTACGATTTCCCTCTTTCGATTGCGACCAAAGTCATCAAAACAGTGATTGCTTTTCAAAACTGTTTCTGCTACTTCGATCCTAACTTTTCAACGGCGTAAGAGCGAAACTCGGTTGAAAGCGCGGAAGCCGTCGCATACCACATGGTGGCGCTGAATGCCACCGTCGGCAGTAACAACACGCTGCACCGTGCGTGGGGCCACATGCAATAACGTGAGTGAGACCAAAGTTGTTCGGGATTTCGATGGACTCGTACCCCGCAGGCCACAATTATAGGCTCTCATCGTACGCAGCCCGGTACAGGGCCTCTGCTGCGGCTGACTTGAAAAGAGGCACTTAGGTTGACCTTGTCCCAAGTTACCTATGCCAACAACGAACCGTTGGCGCTTCCCCATTCGCGCTGCTGCTCGTCCTCACACTGCCAACACTCGTCGAACCTCTCTCCGGAGTCTTGGAAGTTCCGCCGTCAACTAGTGAGAGCAGCCCTTACCGCGTTTCCAGAACCGAGTACCTGCCGCATATGGCGCTGTCATAACGTGCCCGATGCGAGCGCCACGGCCACCTTGTTGAGGACCGCCTGGTCACGCCTGCGAGGACATGCGAAAAGCGGTACCGCGCAACTGGTATGAGCGGGTGAGCTATTCGGTGCGCAGCGCCTGCACCGGATCCACCGCGGCCGCGCGCCGCGCCGGCAGATAGCAAGCGAACGCCGCTACCGCGCACAGCGCAATCGCCACCGTCGCAAAGGTGAGCAGGTCTGTGGTTCCCACGCCGAACAGCATGCTGCGCAGGAAGCGGGTGAGAATCAGAGCGGCGGCCACCCCGATGGTCAAACCGGCGAGCGTGAGGATCAGGCCCTGCTGGAGCACATTGCGCAGAATTGCCGCCTTGCCCGCGCCGAGCGCGATGCGGATGCCGATTTCATGTGTCCGCTGTCTGGTGGTGTACGACAACACGCCATAGATCCCCACCGCCGCCAGAAAGAGAGCCAGCAGCCCGAACGAACCGGCAAATGTGACGGCAATGCGCTCGAAGACGCTGCCCATCTGCATGTTTTCCTTGAGGGTGGTGATGTTGTAGAGCGGCAAGTCGCCATTCATGCTGTGAATCGTCTGCTCCACGGTTGTCGCCATGGCCATCGGCTCGCCCCGCGTGCGCACGTGGACGATGACTTCGTCGTCGTACGTGAGGGGAAAGAGGACGAGCGGCGTCGGATCGTAGATCAGGCGGCGGTATTTTCCGTTGGCCGCCACGCCCACCACGGTGTTCCACTGGCTGCCGTCGTAGATGCGCTTGCCGATAGCGTTCTGTCCCGGCCAGTAACGATCCACGAACGCCTGGTTGACGATGGCGACAGGCGGGGTATCGGGCATATCCTGCTCGGTGAAATCGCGACCTGCCAGAAGCGGCGTCCGCATGAGGCCGAGATAGCCGGAGCCGACGAAGCCGAGGTCCACTCGCATGTCTTCATGCGGGCGACGCACGTAACCCTCCGGAACCTCGTTGTCGGAGTGAATGGTGAAGCTTAGCGGACTGAAATCGGCCAGAGTGGCGGCCTCCACGCCCGGCAGTTGCCTTACCCGTGCGACCACCTGGCGCTCGAATTCGGTTTCGGTCTTTTCGGTGTAGCCCATGGGGTGCAGGTCGAAGGTCATGAGCAGCACATGATTCGCATCGAAACCGGGATCGGCTTTTTGCGCCTTCTCGAGACTGCGCACGAACAACCCGGCGCAGGTAAGCATCAGCAGCGACAGGGCAACCTGGGCAATGACAAGTCCGGAAGTCAGGCGGGATTTGTGCAGCCCGCCGGAGGAGTTGAGCGCCTCGTCCTTGAGTACCGTGGCCGGCGAGAGCTTCGATGTCCGCCAGGCCGGGGCCACTCCCGAGATCACCGCCGTCAGCAGCGACACCAAGATGGTGGCCATGATCACGCGGCGATCGACGCTTCCGTTGATCGCAAGCGGCAGAGTCGTGGAAGGCACAAGGGCGCCCAACACCTTCGCCGTCCACAAGGTGCTCGACAGCGCGACCACACCGCCGGCCAGCGCGATCACCACGTTCTCGATCATGAGTTGGCGCACCAGTGTCCAGTGGCTCGCGCCCATCGACATGCGAATCGCGAATTCGCGCCGCCGCACCACCGAGCGCACCAGCAGCAGGTTGGCAACATTGGCGCAGGCAAGCAGCAGCAGCACCGCAGCCAGGGCCAGCAGGATGGGCAGCGTGCCCGCCATGTAGACGTTGACTCCGAAGGGCGAGCGCCACAGCGGATCGGTCGACATCTGGTTGGATGACTGGTGGTCCCCCTGGGGATATTGCGCCACGAGGCGCTGCATCAGAAGGTTCAATTCGCTGTCTGCCTGCCGCTGATCGACGCCGGGACGCAACACGCCGAGAACATTGAGAAAGGCATTGCCCCGGTTGTCCATCGGATTCCATCCCCACACTTGCTGCATCATGCCGAGGGGGAGAAAGATGTCGCTGCGCAATCCATTGATGGTCCCGCGGAAGCCCTTCGGCGCAACACCAACTATCGTGTACGGATGGCGATTCAGTTGGATGGTCTTGCCAATGATCCCGGGATCTCCGCCGAAACTTTTCTGCCAAAGGCTGTAGCTCAGCACTGCAATGGGCGCACCTGCCCTCTCGTTGGCCCTGGTGGAGATCAACGTACGGCCCAGGCACGGCTGGATGCCCAGGACTTCGAAATAGTCGGCAGTGGTCAACTCCCCGTAGATGCGCTCCGGCTTGGCCGTTCCGGTAATGGAGATGAAGTCCTGGTGCTCGGCAGTCATCCCGGAGAATGATTTGGTGTTGGCGCGCAGGTTTACGAAGTCCGGATAGGACAGCGGCGGAGTCGGATGCTCGCTGCGCTCGCCGCGCTGGATGGAAAGCATCCGGTCGACATGCGCGGCGCCGGGAATGGGGTTGAAGAGCGTGGCGCTGATCCAACTCAGAATCGTGCTGTTCGCGCCTATCCCCAGTGCTAGCGTGAGAATTGCCGTAATCGCAAAACCCGGCGCTCGGCGCAATTGCCGCAATGCGTACCGGATGTCTGCCAACAATTGGTTCATCATCGCGTCTTCCTCGTTTACAAGATGAGCACGAGGACGGCCACTCTATGGGGTGCGTCGCCGGTATTTGGGTGATGTCGATCACAAAATCAACGTCTCGAGTGAGGATGTGTCCATTTACGGAACCGAGTGTCCGTAGATGAACATTGCCGGTTCTCATCCCGATGTCGATTGGCGCTTTCAGGGCAAATCACTCATCCAGCATCGTTTCAGGGATCTTTATCGGATCAGTACCCGAAACACCGTAGCAGGCTGCTGAAAAGCGGCCTGGATGCCTGCGTCAGACGGACATCGACCACGGTTCTCCGTGAGAACGTGCCTCAAATAGCCCAGCTTCGCTTCCGGCCCGCGCGTCTTCTTGTACAGCCGCGCCATTTGGTCTTTCAGCGGTTCGTGCGGTCATTGGCGAAGCCACGGCGATCACGGGCCGAAGCCGCGGTTCATGTCCCAGAGAGGATAGTGCGGCAGCGCGCCGACGGGATCGCGGATGAACAGAGCGGTTTGTGCCATGCGAGCCCGCATGCGCTGCTTTGCCGCGGCTCCGACATCAGGACGGCCAAGTGCCGGAGCCTCGGTTCCGGAACGTACTGTACCTTCGGGTGGGATGAAACCTTCGGCAATTAGAAGCCGCTCTCCGCCGCGCGGCACGAAAAGGTCGGACAGAGATTTGCGGAGGCGACGGGTCTTCTGTTTTCCGAAGTGCGTCTCCCAGCGCTTCTCGACTGCGGACGTGATGTTGTAGTAATTTTCGCGCGCCAGCAGGCCGAGCGGGGACAGGCGAACTAGCTTGCCGCGGCGCGGTGGCTCGGCGGATTCCACGACTACAAAGGGTTTGATCTGCCATCCGATGCCAGAGGTCTCGGGAGAACAACCGGTCAGATGGGGGATCTCCCCTTCGGGAATCGGATGATCGCAGAGTACACGTAGAGTGTTCGCGCACAGCCACAAAGGCACGCGCGACTCGCGCTGGAACTCCATGGTGAAGGCGAGCAGAAGTTGCGAGAGCAGCGCGGGCAAGGGCAGCGGAACGGCGTCAAATGTCGAGCGGGTCTTATATGTCACGTCCAGTTCCCATTGGCCGGGTATGCCATGGGGCAGGTCGACATCCAACTGGGCGGCGATGTCTTCGAGCGAGAGGCGGAGTGCTCCGATCTGGTCCGAACCGAAGCGTGACAGCCAGCGGCTTTCGATTTCATCGAATAGCGGCGTCCAGATTTCGATGGCCCGGCGGCCCTTTGCGGTGGGGCGAACGATCCAATCGGAGCGAATGCCGCGACCACTGCCCCAGCCGTCGCGCAGAAGGCGGCCGGCGAGCCGGTGGGGCCGGGCAGCGATGGGGCGGTCATCTGCGGGATCGGCTTCGAGCGTGATAAAACTCCAGCGCTCAAGACAGCCCAGTTCGAACTTCACGCGCTTCTCCGAAGACAGGGATTGAGCAGCCAGGTTGCGCACAGACGGGCTGGCACCCGCGAGGAAGCGCATCAGGGTAGACCAAATCACGGCGGACAGCGACGCACCGGCGTAACCCGTCTCGCGCATCTGTCTTTCGAATTCGCCGTCGAGTTCGAGCGTGAAAGCAACCAGCACTGACAGCAAAGCAGACAGCGGGCGGCTGGTCTCCGCAGGCATACTCGACTAGTTTATCGGGACCGGAACTGGCTGTCTTCGACCGTGACAATGCGAGCCCTGTGAAAGCAAAGGCCGAAACGGGGATTCGAGACGAAGCCCTTCAGGTTTTCAGGATTACTCCCGGCAAACGCCCATTTGGCCACGCATTCTGGGCGAATTACCCTGATCGCGCTGGCGGCAGCATAACGCTGCGCAGACACGCGGAACTGATTGCCGTCAACATTGGTACCGAAACGCTCTTGGAGTCGGAGGAGCCGATTTCAGGCTGCTGTGCTGAGGGGTGAGATGCAGCCGCGGACTCTGTACTTCGGGTCAAGCGGGCGTGGGAAAGGGGTTCTCTCTCATCTTTTCCGGGAGCAAATTGTATGTTTTTGCCCAAACATCCTATACCTAGGGTCTCGTTTGTCCGCCAGCGGGGGTGTGAACACACCTCCGCTGGCGGACAAAATGGGGGGATAGTATAGGCGGATTAATCAAAAGTGGTAAATTCACTCTCCGGAGATCCCTCTTCTCCGGTCTCCTTGCCGGCGTTCGATCGCCCGATCGTTGCTGCCGGTCAAGGGATATCCGGGATCAGTGCCTTGCATGCACCGTTGTCCATCGCAACCTGCAACGGCTCAGCCAAGGACCGCATCGGCTTGATGTTCCTCTTGATGCTCAGGTCGCCGAGGATGACGAGGCCCGCCTGGACCGGCAGTCTCTTCAGTGCCGAGTAGATGGCGACGACCAAGGCAATCCCGGCTTCGCAAGGGACGTGATTGCTGAGCAGATTGATGGCTTCAACGTGGAAATCGGTTGTATCGACCGCAGTTGTGTTGGTCTTGCGATACCCCTCAGGAGATGTACAATTCGAGCGAATCAGAGGCGAAAAAGGAGATTCCGGTTAATAACGCTTAGTGAGTGCGGCCGGAGGGTCGCCGCTTCGACCACCGAGCAGCCAGTCCACGGGTTTGCGCACATCATCTTCCCTGGCTTCGCCCATCACACGGGCGACGGGGTCACCATTCTCGTCGAGTACGATGGTTCCGGGCACGATATCGCCGAGACCGAAGCGTCCAAGCGTGTCGGTATCACCGCCGACCCAACTATCGAAATCAACGTGCAATTTGGCGAGTGCGGCCGGAATTCTGCTGCGGACCTTCGGTTTGTCGATGGAGATGAAGACGAAACTGACAGGCTTGCCCGCGTACGAAGCCGCGATCTGCGAGAGACGTGGAAGCTCTTCCTGGCACGGCCCGCACCAGGTTGCCCAGAAGTTAACAACCACAATCTGCCCGTGCAATGCGGAGAGTTTGCGCGTCTGTCCATCGAGCATCTTGAACGCCGGATCGGGTGCGTGCTTGGCCAAAAGCGAAGCAGGCAGCAGAGCGAAGGCCAGCAGCATGGCTTTCGAGATCGTTGCATATCGGGATCCGAGCATCGTCCTCTGAAGATAGCGGTCAGGCCAACAGTTGAACTCAATCAAAAGGTTGGGTAGACCTTCCATACAATGGGCGACGCGTTTTGCTGCGCAGCGCTGCTAGTGTCGTGTGGATTCATCACACAGGTTTTCCCCGCCCTGTGGTACGTCCCCGTAGTGAATTTTTGAGGTCAGTTCTGTCTTCCCTGATTGGAGAAAACAAACGATGAAAAAACTCCCGTTCCGGAGCGCGGCCATTCCCGCTGCGCTGTTTGTTTCCCTCTTCTGCTTGCAACCTGCCGCACACGCGCAGGGATGCGTTGCTGCCCACTCTCCACAGCCCATCATCTCGGGTCTCGATCCGACGAATGAAGCAACGGTCGCCCATTCTGCGGGGACAAACTTCCTGCACGGACTTACGATTTCAACGGGCTACCGCGTGTACAACTCCTACAAGCACTACATTGGAACCGTTTACCAGGTCCAACGGCAGATTAATCACAATGCAGTGGTCAATCACGTAAACCTGTTCGAGTTGGACTTGAACTATCAGGTGACGCCGCGGCTGAGCGTGATCGCCACCGTACCAGCGCTCGAGGCGACGCGCCACGGGCAGGCGAGCCCGCTGAATGTCTATCAATCCGGTGGCATCGGCGATGTCACGGTGGGCGTGCAGTCGTGGGTGTGGCGTCCGCCGACTGAGATCCACGGCAACGTCGCAGTCTCGGCGCAACTGAAGCTGCCCACCGGCATCAACGACGCCAAGGGAACGACCATCACCAAAAGCGGAGTTGCGCAGACCGAGCCGTTCGATGAGTCGATCCAGCCGGGCGACGGCACATGGGGATTCAGCTTGGGAACCGAAGCTTACCGCGAACTGTATTGGCGCACCTCCGCGTACTTTACGGGATCCTGGTTGTTCAGCCCCCAGGACACCACCGGTGTGCAGACCTTTCGCCCCGCGCCCGGAGAGAACGTAGTGTCGGCGACCGACCAATACCTGTGGCGCGGCGGCTTCTCGCGGCCGGTGACGGGCGTCAAGCCGTTGCGCGGGCTCGCACTCAGTATCGGCGGCCGCATGGAAGGTGTGCCAGTGCGCGATGCCTTTGGATCAAGCAACGGCTTCCGCAGGCCAGGATACGTCATCTCCATCGAGCCGGGGATGATGTATGAGCATGGACGTTACGGTTTTTACGCCAGCGGCCCATGGGCGATGGAGCGCAATCGCAAGATCAGCGTGACAGACCTCGAGAACCATACGCACGGCGACGCGGCCTTCGCGGATTACACCGTAATTGCGGGAATTTCGAGGACGTTCTGATGGCAGGGGTCAAGGATCAGTGGTCAATGATTAGATTCCCTCGTTTGGGTTCCAATCAATGGTGACAGGGCGAAGGCCGCGGATGGCGTTTAAGAACGATTGACACGTAAATTTCAAGCATCGCCTGACGAAGAGCTTCCGGTTCCTTTCGCATATCTGACATCCATTCGACGCACGCGCTCCTTCGCCAGCACAAACGCGGCACCGAATTCGTCTTGAGCGCAAAGGGCTCTCCGCGACCTGCTGACTGAATAGGACGCGACGAAACTCCCTGTGCTTTCCCGCGCCAGGCGAAAGGCGAAGACGGCTTGGTTGTGCTGAGCGCCAGGGATAGAGTGTTGCCTCCAATGCTGCCGCAAATTCCGCGTTCTTCCCACGTAGAGATGGTTGGGGCCCACGCTGAAAAGATCGACGCCCTTTGAAGCAATAGTCAGGAAACAGCCATTCTTCCAGGGAAGGGAGGATCGGCACATCCATTTGATCGCAGGATGTTCCATGAACGTTCGCTTCAATGCAGGTCATGTCATCTTCCATGAAGGTGACCCCGCCGACCACCTCAACCTCATTCGCGAAGGTCAGGTGGCCGTACAGTTCGCGGTCCCGCACAAAAGCCGAATCACGGTGCAAACTGTCGATGAAGGCGAAGTACTGGGTGGGTCGTGGCTGCTTGCTATCACGCTACCCGCAGCATTGGTGAAGTAGTGATCGTAACTCTCGACGCAGTGGCGGACGGCCTCATTGGAGGAACCGTCTTTGGATGGCTTTACAATCGCTTGGCAACATAATCCAAGCCCAGGTTCTCTTCAGATTCAGCTTCTGGGTTGGCGGCGATTCATTCAGAATCTTTCGAGGCGAACCTGAAGCAGGCTCTTCAAGAATCCCGGCGTGGCCCTTGCCAGCTCCCGCTACCTTGAGCCGATGCGGTCGATGCCATAGGCATCCAGCACATCCGGCAACGTTACGACACCTTCCAGTTTGTGAATATCCGCCCGGTGGACGACCGGCAAGACATCGAGACGGTACTTGCTCATACGTTCGAGCGCCAGATGCAGGGCTTGATCCGTGTGGGTGTGCGGAGCATGGAGGGTTTCCACAAGGCTTGCCAGCGGCTGCTCTTCTCTTCCGTCCACAAAGGCGCGCTCAAGGCTCTCCGTGGTCAGCATACCGAGAAAGTACTCCTTGTCCGCCACGGGCCAGATGCGGAAGTGTCCGGAGCGAGTTTGTTCAACGGCATCCTTAACGCGCATTTGCGCGGAGAGTATCTGCGGAGAGTGCCGCATGATCTGGGCCACTGTGCGCCGGCTGCTCTCGTCACGAGTGCTGTGGCTGGGCAAATGAATGCCATCCTGATGGGCCAATGCCTCGTAGATGGGCTGCTTCTGAAATCGCGAAGAGATGAAGAAGCTGGTTAGGTTTGCTATCATCAGCGGCACGATGACGGCGTAATCCCGCGTCATTTCAAAGATCATCAGAACCGATGTCATGGGAGCGCGAACGATGCCCGCGAAGAGCGCACCCATGCCGACCAGCGCGTAAGCGCCAGGGGTTGCGGTGTATCCCGGCAACAAGCGATGAGCCACGGTGCCGATGGCGCCTCCCAGCATTGCGCCGAGGAATAGACTCGGGCCGAAGATTCCGCCTGCGTTGCCGGAGGCATAGCTGACCGTGACACCAAAGAGCTTGAGCACCACGAGTAGCAACATCAACTTGAGTGCCATCGTTCCGTTCAGAGAACTACCGACGTAGGTATATCCAACACCCAAGACCTGGGGCACAAGCCAGCCCATCAGTCCAACCGTCACACCGCCCGCTACGGGATGCCACCAGCGCGTACTCTTGGGCAGATGTAGAAAGAAGGTTCGCATTCCGAGCAGTAGCTTAGTAAAGGCAACCGACAGAAAGCCGCCAGCGATGCCCAGCATTGCGTAGATTCCCAGTTCCAGCGGATGCACAAGGGAATACTGCGGCACTTGAAAGAGAGGGTTATTACCAAGAAGAAGGCGCAAAACTGCCCAGGAAGTGGCGGAGGCAAGCACCACAGATCCTAGAATTGGGGCGTGCATATCGCCCATGACCTCTTCGAGGGAAAACAACACAGCCGCCATCGGGGTATTGAAAGCCGCGGCAATGGCGGCGGCGGCGCCCACAGGAATCAGGGCTTTAACCTTCTCCGGACGCAAACCGAGCCAGCGGCCGAGAACGGAGCCGATTCCGGCGCCTACCTGAACGGATGGCCCCTCGCGTCCTAGTGGGATCCCACTAGCCAGGGTGGTCGCTGTGCAGAAAAACTTGCCCAGAACGGTGCGCAGGGAGATGAACCCATTCCGTGCGAAGAGGGCGGCCTTGGTCTGAGGCACACCGCTACCCCTGGCGTTGGGAAAATAGCGGTAGAGTAGGAAGCCCATAGCCAGCGATCCTGCCACGGGCACCAGCACGCGCCTCCACGCGGCGCTACCCACGGGATAGAGGCGCATTCCCAACCGTTCCGTGACTACGATAAAGGCAACAACGGCCAGCCCGGTCAGCGCTCCTATTAGCAGCGACAGAAGAAGAAATATCTGTTCCTCACGCTGTCGAAGATCGGCAATCGAACGCAACCACAGAACCGTCCGCCATTTCTTTTCCGGCTGGTTCTCGGTGGTGGCAGAAAACGCCATAGAAACAGTCTACGCGAACGGAATTTCATGCCCGGCAGAACAACAATCAGGAGTCATCGACTTTGACCAGCGTGAACCGCCGACGATATGCTTGGCCCTGCTGCATGGATGAATGATACAAACACCCCAGGAGAAGGGCGCATTGCGCGCAATTCTTCTCTCGCACAGAATCTGATTCACACCGACGAACTGTCCGCTTCCCTCGTCACCGCCTCGCGTTCCCAGGACAACTAACCCTCAACGCGGGATCTCACCCATACTGCGAAGAAACGTAGCAATGGTCAGGCCTTGTACGAAGACGGGAAAAAAGGAGAGGAGGGAGCAGAGCTGTGAAGATGAGGTCTTTGGTAAGGAAGATCTGTGGTGCGAAAGGCAAGATTGCGAGAACAATTCCTGCCGCAACAAGGCCGACGCTGTAAGGGAGGCGAAATCACCTGGTCAGCATCGCAACGACTGCGGCGATCAAGAGCAGCAGTGTTCCAGTTTGGAAATTGAGTTCCATGCCCTGCCCCCGCCAATGTCGGCTTGGGCTCGTACCCGAATGGATACAGACCATCAATCGCGCAGAAATACATTCAGCAACGATTTATTAACCTGGATACGGCTGTCGTATTCAATAAATCCGAGCTTGCGAAAGCGGTTCATGAAGGCGTTGACACGAGGCCGGGTACTACCGATCATGCTCGCCAGGGCTTCCTGTGAGATCGGCGGAATAAGCGTCTCCTCTTCCCCCGGCTGGCTAACCTCTGCCATGAGCAAGAGGACTCGCGCTAGTCGCTTTTCGGCTCGGTTGAAGAGCTGATCAACTAGATCGGCCTGAGTTCTCAGATTGCAGGCCAGCAGGAACGATGAGAACAAATTGGAAAAGGAACGTTCTTCGTTCATTACCCGGAGGAACTCCGGTCTCGCAATCCTGAGCGCCGTACATTTAGTAATGGCGGTGGCCGTTGTCACACGCATTCCCGGCTCGGCTGCCATCGCCTTTTCTCCGAAAAAGTCGCTTGCCGAAACCAGCCGAATTGTGGCTTCTTTGCCAGCCGCGGAAATGACCGAAATCTTAACGCGGCCCTTCTGTAGATAGAAAACGCAGTCCGCCGGATCTCCTTGAGAGAAGAAGGTCTGAGTCCTTTGCAACTGGACGATCTTTCGCCCAGGCCCGGCATTCGTCAAATACGAGGTAACGTCAAATCCAGCCTTGGTATCGATCGCCATGGACGGGGTCCAATCTCGTAGCTGTCTCGCCCGTAAAATACCGCAAACACGTGAGTTCGTCCATTATAGAGGGAAGGCACGATATCCAGCGATCATGACTGACCGGCGTGAAGGGATAGTCCTGTCTCAAACGGAACACCTGTTGCTGCATCTCTTGATTCACAATTCTTACAGTGCCAAGACCTCTCGCTGTTTGCATTGAGAGTTGTGACATAGGGGCGTGCCGACAGCTTCTTTTTCTTCGCAGAGAATGGGTGTCGGCCTCAACCACAGTCTTTCATGAACGATCAAGGCCGGAACCAACGTGGCCTGCAGGAGTATGCCCGAGAGGTGGGCTGCGGTGGCAGGATGCCGGGAAAAATGGCCAATAGCGTCAGGAAAGTGCTCGTGCTTCCACTGAAGGAGAAATCCATTGGATCGACTTAATCGAATTCTCGTTCCTGTTGCACTTGTTGTCGCCTTAGTCTCTGTTGCGGGTTGCAAGAAGAAAGTGACTCCGCCGCCTGCCCCAACTGCACCCCCTGTGGTCGCGCCTGCTCCCACCGCACACATCACCGCGACACCCACTGTGGTCACAGCTGGCGATCACGTCGTTCTGACATGGAACACGACCAATGCCACCACGGTCTCCATCGACGATCTGGGCAATGTGCCCACCTCAGGCGTGAAGACTGTAACCCCAACTACCTCGACCAGCTATCATTTGGTGGCCAAGGGTGCTGGGGGCTCGGCGGACGCCGCGGTCCGCATTACCGTGAATGCGCCACCGCCGGTTGTGGCGCCCGTCAACACGATGAGCGCCGAAGAAGAATTCAAGGCCAACGTTCAAGATATCTTCTTCGATTACGACAAATACGATGTTCGCAGCGATGCCCAGACCACACTCGCGCACGACGCGTCATATCTTTCCAGTCATCCAAACGTGAAGGTTCTCATTGGCGGCTATTGCGACGAGCGCGGCTCCAACGAATACAACCTGGCACTGGGTCAGAACCGGGCCGACTCAGCCCAAAAGGCGCTGATCAACGCCGGAATTGCTGCCAGCCGCATCCGCGTTATCAGCTACGGCAAAGAGAAACCCTTCTGCTCCGAGCACACCGAGACTTGCTGGCAGCAGAACCGCCGCGCTGGGTTCATGCTGGACCGCTAAGAGATTGTCGACGATTCCAAGTTCACTAGAATGGCTTGGCGGCGCTTTGGCATGCTTTGCGGTAGCACAGCTCTATCCTGTTGGGTTGCCAGTTTATGACTTACCGTCATGGATGCTATGCAGATTTCGCCATCATCACATCGTGGCAGAAGTGCAGACAACAAAACAATTCTTCGGCGCCCAGGAGCATGCAGATTCTAAGTGCTTGGGCGCCGCCGAAGTTGCAAGCTCTCTCCACTGGCGCTATGATCGCCGCGTTCAAATGGGGCTCGGCTTTGGGTTGTTTACCGATCTGCAACCTGACGGACGTGGGAGGAAGCATATGATGAAAGGGCTTTTGAAGTTCTCGATCCTTGTTGGGTGTTTTTCGCTGGCTTCTTTTGCCGCGACGGCTCAAGAAGTGGTTCATGCTTTAATTGGGACCGTAAGTTCTGTCAATCCGACCGCGCAAACGATTACGGTCACGACCGACGACGGCTCCGAAGTTCTTTTCAAAGACATGATCAGTTCCAAAACTAGGATCGAATTCGACAAGAATGTCCGCAAGGATGCGACTGCTGCGGATGAATTCAAGAAAAGTGGAACGCACGCGATTGTCTACTACTTCGGACTTGGCAGAGCACGCACGGCAGTTGCATTGCGGGGACTCGGGCCAGGACCATTCACAAAGAGCACTGGAAAAGTCGTTAAGTTTGAAGACAGAGAGCATTCAATCTCGATCAACGAAGAATCGGGGGCAGTCAAGTCGTTCCAGATCACTTCAAACACGATAGCTGAAACCGACACCGGGGCCATTGAGGGTTTCAAGCTTAGACCCAACAAGGGTGATCTCGTCCGAGTGACGGCCACTTCAGAAAACGGAAGCGCGACAGCAGTGCTTATCGATGCGTCATATGCCCCATAGGAAAGGTTGAATACTCGGTATGTTAGTTGCCCCTTCGAACGGCCGAGGAACCGTGCAATCGGGATACGGAGAATCGCAAAGCACTCTACTCAGCCGCGGGACACCCGCCGCTGCTGCGGTGGCGCGGAAGCACACTGGAGCGCATTGAAAGTAACGGCCTGCTATTCGGTGTATCCCCTGAGTCCGACTATCCCGTTTTTCGAGATGACCCTCGATGCGGGCGACCGCTTTCTGATGTATACGGACGGAATGGTCGAACCCGAGGATGCGGGCGGCGATTCTTTCGGCGACTGCAAGCTCGAGCAAGTTGTTCGCGACAATCAGTCGCGGCCTCCGTCCGAGTTGTTAGATCAACTCCTCGCCGAGATTCAGCTCTGGCAACCGACTTCCACAGCCCAACAGTATGACCTTACGTTCATCGTGATCGATGCGATTTAGTCTGCTGTCCAATGTGGGTTGGACGATTGGACTCAACCCCAAGACCTCAGCACGCTCCGTCCCAAGACACTGGCCGGCGTGTCGGCTAACCGGAGGTTGCTGATTCTTCTCCTCGGTTTACATCATCGCCAACGGCGCTACTTCATTCCCGGACGCTGCGGCGTTTATGGGGACCTATACCTTCTGATGTGTCACACTGAGGCTCATGTGAGGTAAGGGCGCAGATGAAGGAGAACATCGATCACTTACACATGCCCCCGACTCAGAGTGGGAAAGGCATGTCCCAGGGGCTGGACGGTGTGCGCAAGGCAGCAAGGGAAAGGAAACAGGAACGGTTTCCCTCCCCGAATTGCCATCCGCATATCTAAATGGCAGGGAGCACGCTTCACTGGCGCCTCCTCGGGGGGCTTCTCAAAGCAAAAGACCTTGCGAACATCGGAACTTTCTCCTGGGCTTGACCTGCGCCCATTCTCCGAAAGCGTGCAGCATCCCATGTGTCCGATCTCGGACAAAAGGTTCGATTTCGCACACGGTCATTCAGGCAGCACGTACTGTCCGGACTTTCAAAATAGCTGGGAAGTCGACACTTAGCCTCGAACGCAGGTTTGGTTTCAAAAGTGCCGGTAGGAACACAAAATCCTCAAGTTGGAGTTGTTCATGAGAACCGAATTTCCCGGAACATTTTGTCCGGCCCTATCGTATTCCGATAAGAGGATGCCATGAGCGAAAAACGAACCGACCTTCTACGCGGCACGTTGGACCTGCTGATCCTGAAGGCCCTCAACCTGGAGCCCCTGCATGGGGTTGGCATCTCCCGGCGCATTACGCAGATCACCAAAGGGGCCTTTGAAGTGAGCTTCGGGTCGCTCTTTCCTTCGCTGCACCGCATGGAAGAAAAGGGCTGGGTGGAGGCCGAATGGCGCGCCTCAGAGAACAACCGCCGAGCCAAGTACTACCGGCTGACGGCATCGGGCCGCACGCAGCTCAAGGCAGAGGAGCGGGAATGGAACCAGGTGGTCAAGATCATGACTGCGGCGGTGCAATCCGCGTGAGCCGAAAGGAGGCATCATGCCGGGCCGAATCGTTAGTTTTTTCCGGAATCTCCTGTGCAGGAACACAGTCGAGCAAGCTCTGGACGATGAGCTTCAATCGTCAGTGGAGCTCCTGACCGAGGAAAAGATGAAAGAGGGCCTTCCGCGATCGGAAGCACGGAGGCAGGCGCTCATCGAACTGGGCGGCATCGAACAAGTGAGAACCAAGGTTCGGGATATTCGGGTTGGGCGCCTGCTGGAAGACTTTGCTGCAGACGTGCGCTTTGCCTTCCGACAGTTGCGCAAGTCGCCGGGATTCTCGCTTGCGGCAGTGTTGACGCTGGCTTTCGGCCTGGCCGTGAACGCCACGATCTTCTCGCTGATCGACGATCTGTTTTTGCGGCCGCTGCCCGCAAAGGATGCGCAGCAACTTGTCGTGCTTTCGGAGAAAAGCCCAAAGTTGCAATATGAGATGCCGTTCTCCTATCCGGATTACAAGGATTTGCGCGAGACAATCGAAGGTGGCCCAGCCGGAGACTCGGCAATGGCGCGGGCATTCTCGGGGTTGATTGCCTACAAGGAGCAGGGAGTTCACCTGAGCCGGGCCGGTGCGTCCACCGAGCGCGCATGGGTGCATCTGATCAGCGACAATTATTTCGACGTGCTGGGCGCCAAGCCATATCTGGGGCGGCTGCTGCTGCCGGGCGAAGGTAAGCTCCCCAGTGCAAACCCGATCATGGTTCTGACCTACGATTGCTGGCATACGCGCTTCGGCGCCGACCCGAGCGCCATCGGCCAGACGGTGAAGGTCAACGGCCATCCCCTGACAGTGGTCGGCGTCACCGAACCCGGCTTCTACGGCGCGGAGTACGGAACGGCGTTGAGCGGCTTTGTGCCGGCCTCAATGTATCCGCTGTTGGCGCCGGAGGGCGGCATCTACTTCGACCGGGGCGATACGGCATTCTTCATGATGGGCCGCATGCGGCAAGGTGTCCGCATCGAGCAGGCGCGAGCAACAGCCACGGCCGCGATTCAGCAGCTGTTCAAAGAGCACCCCAACTATCACGTCCCGGTGCAGATACTGGCCCGGCGGGAGAACATGAGCCGGCCGTCGCCTTATGTCGCCGCGTATGCTCCAATGATCGTTTCGGCTCTGATGACGCTGGCGTTGCTGGTGCTTGTTGTGGCCACGGCCAACATCGCGAATCTGCTCTATGCACGGGCAGCCGGCCGCGAACAGGAACTGGCGATCCGCGGCGCTCTGGGCGCTTCCCGCTGGAGGCTGATACGACAGTTGACTGTCGAGAGCGTGCTGCTAGCGCTGGGCGCGGGACTTGCAGGAACCGCAGCAGCGCTGGCGATCGGTCCTCATTTAGGTGGGCTCGTTACGCCAAGCGATTTTGCCCCAGGAGCCGATACTGGGTGGGATTGGCGCATTCCAGTCTTCACCTTCGCGATTTCGATTCTCTTCGGTGTGCTGGCCGGGCTGGCGCCGGCCCTGCGGGCCAGCCGCTTTCGGATTCAGCCACTGCTGAAAGATGGAAGCCAATCAGCGGGACGGTCGAAACATCCGCTGCGGAGCTTCATGGTGGTCGGGCAAGTGGCCGCTGCGTGTGTGGTGGTTGTCTGCGCGGGATTGACGCTGCGTAGTCTGCATAAACTGTCGCGGATCGACCTCGGACTGCATACCGACGGGATCTTCCTTGCCTCGTTCGACCTCGACATGCAGCACTACAGCCAGCAGGACGGCCGTAAGTTTCAGGAGTCGCTGTTGCGGGCCGTACGCGTCCTGCCCGGGGTTCAAAGCGCAAGCCTGGCAGAGCACGCGCCCTTCGACACGGTAATGGACTCGCGTGGAGACGTGAGCGCCGAGGGAACACCACACAAGAGCAACCCGCAATTCGACTTTAATGTCGTGGACATGGTGGACCGCGACTTCCTGAATACGGCCGGAATCCCGCTTGTCGAGGGCCGGCAGTTTCGCGAGAGCGACAACGCCACGGCGGCGCCCGTAGTTATCATCAATCGCACTCTGGCCGAGCGGCTTTGGCCGGGGACAGACGCCATCGGCAAGCGGCTGATCATCAACGAAAATGGCCGGCCGCTCCAGGTCGTTGGCGTTACGCCGGGCACGCCGTTCTACAGCGTAACGGACCGTGCGCGAACGCTGCTCTTTCTACCCATCGCGCAGAATTACGTTGGGAAGGCAACGCTGATCGTGCACTCGATGGCCGATCCAAAACAACTCGGACCGGAGATTCAGCGGGTGGTGCGGCAACTGGATCCCGACCTGCCGCTCAACGATCTGAGGACCATGGATCAGCAGTTGTCTTCAAGTCCCAATGCCTTCGCGCCGATGCGGATGGGGGCAGTGATCACAGGCGCGCAGAGCGCGGTCGCTTTGCTGCTGGCCGCGCTCGGAATCTTCGGACTGGCATCGTTCGTGGTCACGCAGCGCACGCGTGAAATCGGCGTTCGCATCGCATTCGGAGCTAAGCGATCGGATGTCGTTCGGATAGTGATCCGCAACGGTATGCGGCTAACGGCAATCGGGCTGGGAATCGGAACTCTTCTGTCGCTGGCTTTGAGCCGGGTGCTGGCCGGATTGCTCTACGGCATTCGCGCATTTGATCTGCCTGTCTTTGCGAGCGCCATGCTGTTCATTACCGCAATCATGATGCTGGCCTGCTGGTTGCCCGCCCGGCGAGCGGCATCCATTGAGCCCATGCAGGCACTGCGTAACGAGTGAAAGCGGCCACGATCATGACTACCTGCTAAGCCCGTCGCGACTACTCGATCAGTTTCCTTGCGATATATGAGGCATCAATGGGCACCTGGGAGAGCACAGACCTCGGCCTGGGAAAGCTCAAAAGCTTCATCCCTCACAGATTACTCCCCGAATGTCGGCAAGTGTTGACGGATGTGGCCGCTTGACTCGGAGGAATACCCACTCTCCCCCAATGCGGCGTTCGCTTTGCCAGGCACGATCAAAGGGAATTGCCTTCAAAATCACCAGGTTCCGTTAGATCGTCCAGTCATGGGAGTTCTCTTTTGATACGTGTCACAAAGGGGAGTCGAAACGGAGTGTAGTTTGGTTCTGAGCCGTCCCTGGCCACCACATTCCCGTCCGAGCACGTTCAAAGTCCTCTTAAGCGGTTATATTCCCGAAGCTGGGTCGTCGGCCGATTGCGAGAATCAGCGCGGCCGAGGTGTTTGCAGAACGGGGTACGTTTTTTGGGATCACCCGGTTCTGAAAAGGAAACGGAGTATGTCAAATGAATCGCGCATCCTGTGTCTCATACCTTGTGTTTGCGATTTTGGCCCCTGCGTTCTCGCAAGCCAATAGCGGCGATACCCATCACGCACAGTTCCGCACGCCGGCAGTCAATGGCGGTGGAGAACATTAAACATACTGAATAATCACCCGTTTCATGTGCTTTGTTTCGAGGGTGCGCGCGATTCGCTTGACGATGTTGCGACGCAGTTCGAGCTCAACGGGAATATTTGGATCCTGGTGTGCTTCGTTGATGCGGGTGCCCACGGCAAATCTCACAACATCGCTATCGAGCAGCATACTTGTAAGGCGTACGGCGGCATTGGACTTGAGTTCTTCGGGAGCGAAGCCCTCTTCGAGCAGACGAAGGACCTCACCGAGCGTCAGGATTCCCTCGGTGACCAGTTCAAAGCCCTCCATCTTCGCGGATGGCGGTACGCGCGGATCGCGTGGTTGGCGCATGTCGATCTGGATGGGCCGGTTGAGCTGGCGCGAGATGATGTTTGCGGTGGTTCCGCCGCAGATCACTTTGCGTCCGGGCGTTTTCTCCGCAAGCCTGGCGAGATCCTGATCGTGCGCGCGGTTGAACGGCGCGCCGGTCATCACGAGGAACTGGCGCGGACTGCGGAAATACACGACTCCGCAGGTAATGTCATCCTTTGCCGTAAGGCCGTCGATCTCTTCAGCACGAGCAACCAGTGCGCGGGACAACTCGCGCGCAGAGATATGCGGATGACGCTGGATCTGTTCGCGAACGTACCTGTCGATATTGTCGAGACCCCAGCCGAACGGTGTCCGGTATTCCCCCATGCCGGCCTGCGAGATTCCGTCGGAGAAGAAGATGATGCGGTCTTCCCGCTGTACGTCGAAGCTGGTGTAGCTGATCACTCGGTCGTGCCAGCGGTCAGGCCGTACTTCAGTCTTCGTGATAGCCAGATCGCCTTCGGGTCGGATCAGCAGGAAGGGCGGATTTCCATGCTCGATGATGCGCGTCTGTCCGTTTCCTGCGATATCAACGACGGTGAAGGTGGAATAGCTGATCTTGCGAACGCTGCAGATGGGCAGCGTGTCCATGATAATCTCGGCCGAGCTGCGAATGTCAATCGGGCTGGCGGTAAACTTGAGAGCCATGGTTGCGGTCATCGTGGCGAGGACGCTGGCTTTAACGCCGCTCCCGAGCCCGTCGGACAGGACCGAGACGATGCGGCCTTCCTCCTTCACCTTCTCGGAGAGAAAGACGTCGCCTGAAATCAGCTGCCCATGCTTTGGCCGCTGGCAGTAATCGATCTCAATGAAGTTTTCGCCCGTGGTCACTTCAGCCTCTTGCCAGTGCCCTCATCCAGATCCTCGGGACTGAACGACTGCACGATCGAGTTGAGCGTGATTTCGGATTCGGCCGCATTCTCCCCGAGCAGATAGGCGATCTGCTGAACTGTCTTCAGGTTCTTCTGGATCACATCGCGGGCGCGCTCAATGATCTGTTCTTTCTGGAAGATTGGCTCGGTGATGTCCTGAAAGGTTCCGCAGATTACCGAATGAGGCTCGATGGTGAAGATGCTCGTGTTCAGGATGCTTCGCTCGTAGCGGATGTCATGGCTCACGATATCTTCACCGGATTCAAGGACACGACGAAACAGGCTGCCGAACGGAATGATGGCGTCGAGCGAGCAGCCTTCGAGTTCCTTTTCCTGCGAGACGCTCTCTGAAAAGAGGCGGAGGAAGTTGGTGTTGCACTCGATGATCTGCAGTTGCTCATTTACGATGACGACGGCCGATGGCATCTTCTGGAGCAGCGCATTGGCTTTTTTCTGGGCCAGCTTCCGCGTATAGGTGGCGCACATCATGCGCTCTGCATTTCGCGCGATGAGGGCGCGGGCAAACTCACGGCAAGATTCGTAACCGCAGCCGCCGCAGTTGAGCTCATCCTCCGCCGAGTACTTACCTACGGTGCGCATAGCCTCAATGATCTGCAACTCGCTGTATTCGTTGCGCGGAACGGGAATAGCGGCATAGGGGCGTGTCGCAGCGAGGCTCTCAGTTCGCGGCGCGTCGCCGGAAGGTTTGGCGTATTGAAGAATGTCGAAGCGCCGCTTTGCAATGGAAGTATTGCGGGCCGCTTTGGGCCCGTTGACGCAAGAACCGGCACATGCGGTCAATTCGAGGAAGATGTTGTGATCAGGTCTCCACTTGGCGATGCCCTTCAACGCCTGCTCAATGTTGGCGATGCCGGAGAAGGACATGACCTGCGAGCTCTTCACGTCGCCGTCGCGCGTGACGCCGGGGATAAAACCGCCCTCGATGGGGTAGAGGGCGCCCTCGCGGGCTTCTGCCAGCGCGAATCGATCTTCTTCGATTTCAGGGAGTGAAGCGAGGTCGATACTCTCATCGGTGAGCCAGTTGTCAAGGTCTTCGAAGGTGAGAACGGCGTCGAGGAGTCCGGGGTGATCTTCTGCTTCCTTCTTCTTTGCGATGCACGGCCCGATGAATACGGTGGCGATATCAGCCCCGTAGTGTGCGCGCAGCATACGGCAGTGTGTCAGCAGCGGAGAAAGCAGGGCTGACATGTTCGACTCGCACTCGGGGTGGTACTTCGCGACAAAGTCGACGACCACGGGGCAGGCGGAGGAGATCCAGACGTGACCGGATTCAGTGCGCATCATCGACAACACACTTGCCGATACCTGCTCTGCGCCCAGCGCGGTTTCTGAGACAGCAAAGAATCCAAGCTGCCTGAGCGCATGTATGACCTGCGCGGGCTTCACTCCGGGGAACTGCGCGACAAATGATGGGGCGAGGGAAACAAAAACCTTGCGTCCGCTGGCGAGAAGTTCCTTCACTCGGGGCAGATCATTCCGAACCTGCTTGGCGTTGCTGGGGCAGGCGAGGATGCAATTGCCGCAGAGGATGCACATCTCCGGCACCACACTTGCATAGCCATTCTGCACGCGGATTGCCTTCACAGGGCACTCGCGAATGCACTTGTGGCAGTCCTGGCACTCACGGCGTTCGGTGTAGATAGCGTGAACGGCCTGCGTCATCTATCGCGCTCCGTTGCTGAGCTGTTGGAGAATTTCGCGCAGCCTCGCAATCGTGACCTCGTGGTGATGCGCACCGCAGACCGTAAGGTTCGGACCCATCTTGCACTCATCCTGGCAGAGGCTTCCACGCACCTGAACACAGCCGCAAAGGCCGTTTTTCTGGAGATATGCCTCGATAGTAGAAAGGTTCTGGGAGTTTCCCCGCGCGAAGCAGGAGCTACCCAGGCAGACGACAACTTCAGATTCGGCTGGATCAGGCATAGTTCGGTACCTGCAAATGGACGAGTTCCGCAGCGGCGGTGAGCGGAACGCTGGTATCGATCTCGAGCAAGCCTCTGCCGCCAGACGTGCGCCCGGCAAAGCGGCCCAGCGACTGAATTTGTCCACGCAGACATTGATTGCAGTCGGTTGCGCTTTCGTCGATGCACGCCTTCGCGGGATATATCTGGTAAAGCGCGCGGTACTTTACAGGCGTGAGATTAGGCATGACAACGTTGGCGCCAACGAGCAGACCCTGTTTGCGGCCGTGTGCCCGGTTGATAGTGGCGAGCGCCGTGGTACTGGGAATGTTCGCCGTTGGGCAGACGATGCGTGTGAGCGCAATCATCTTGTAGACCATCTCTTCGCTAGCTGGAACCTGCTCCGCGGGATCGATGTGCGGCCGGAGCCGGCCGGATCCCAGCGGTGTGTCGGGATGCGGAATATACGGCCCGATCCCAATCATGTCGAGGTCGAGTGCGCGGAAGGTGAGTACATCGTGCACGAGGCTTTTGTAGGACTGGCCGGGGATGCCGACCATCACACCGCCTCCGGCTTCGTAGCCGAGCTGCTTGATTTTCCGAAGAAGCGACAGCCGATCGGGTGAACCGGGATAATGCTGCGGATGGATGGCGCGGAACAGGGTTGGATCGGAGGTTTCGAAGCGAAGCAGGTAGCGATCGGCTCCTGCCTCGCGCCACAGACAGAGTTCGTCCTCCTTGCGCTCGCCAAGGCTGAGAGTCACCGCCAGCCGGGTCTCGCGCTTGATCCAGCGCACGATGTCGGCGATCCACTCTGCGCTGAGCGCGTCGTCTTCGCCGGCCTGCACGACTACGGTGCCGTACCCGAGGCTGACGGCCTGACGGGCGCAGTCGAGAATTTCGTCGCGCGTCATGCGGTAGCGCGCGAGGCTGCGATTGGTGCGGCGCAGGCCGCAGTACATGCACTGGCGCCGGCAGTGGCTGGAGATCTCGATCAACCCGCGCAGATGGACCGCGTCGCCTGCGTGCTGCTTGCGAATCGAATCGGCCCGTGCATAAAGCTCCTGCAGCGCTGTGGGTTGGTTCTCCCTCAGCCACCGCAGGATATCGTGTTGGGTGAGTGGTCCCACGGTTAGTTCACCAGCGCGATGCTCGCTTCCATGGTGTGGTTTTCCTTGCGAGGCGCAAGGGCCGGGATTCGTGCGATCCGAGCTTCGCGGTATGCCGCAAGCGCCTGAGGGAACGGCTCGAGTGCCCGTTCGAGAATCCCCTGGGCGAAGGCGATGACCAGTCCGTAATTCGTGATCGGTACGCCCTGCCGCTGACACTCGCGAATACGGCTCAGCATCTCCTGCCGATTCCACATGCAGGCACCGCAATGGATGACGAGTTTGTAAGCCGAAAGGTCCTGCGGGAAGTCGCGGCCCTTGACGTGAGTGAACTCGAGTTCGCCGCCGACGAATTGGTTGAGCCAGCGTGGGATTTTGACGCGGCCGATATCTTCTTCAATGGGATGGTGCGTGCAGGTTTCGGCAATCAGAACCTTGTCGCCCGGCCTCAGGTCTTCAATGGTCAGCGCTGCACACGTCTGTGCAACCAGGTCGCCCTTGAGACGCGCGAGGAGAATGGAGAACGCCGTGAGGGGAACGGACTCGGGCGTCATGCGCGCGACCTTGTCGAAGACCTGCGCATCGGTGACGACGAGACTTGGCAGCGTCTTCATATTGTCGAGGGCGCGCTGCAGGCCGGCATCCTTGACGACAATGCAGGAAGACTCGCCGTCGAGAAGGTCGCGAATGGCCTGAACCTGGAGCTGCTTGATGCGGCCTTTTGGAGCTTCCTTGTCGATAGGCATCACCAGGACGGCGGTCTCTTCGGGGCGGACGAGGTCGCGAATGATGGTGGGTGGCTCTACTGTCTCTGAAGGTGCAGATTGCCAGAGAAGATCGCGAAACGCGTCGACACCCTCGCCCGCGGTGGCGGAGACCTGCGCGAAGGGAAGCTGCTCGTGTGCGAATCGCACGAGCTGGTCAGGCGTGGCGTGCCCCACGTCGGTCTTGTTGACCGCAACGAGGACTGGGATGTTGTGCGAGCGCAGTTCGGCGAGGAGCTTCTCTTCAAACTCACCCCATACGCCGGCCTCGGTGACGAGTACGCCGATGTCGGAGCGGGCGATGACCTGACGCGTCTTCACGATGCGTTGTGAACCGAGGTCGCCCACGTCGTCAACGCCGGCGGTATCGACGAACAGAACGGGACCGATCGGCTGCAGTTCCATTGGCTTTTCGACAGGGTCTGTCGTAGTGCCGGGGACATCGGAGACAATGGAGACCTCCTGCCGGGTGATGGCGTTCAGCAAGCTGGATTTTCCGACGTTACGGCGTCCGAAAAAGCCGATGTGGAGTCGGAATCCCTTCGATGTAGCGCGTTGCATCGTTCCTTTTCCTCTCTAAACAAAGACGTCGCGCTCGCCTCGCCGAACCTGGTTGAGCATCGGCAGAGTGCAAGCGGTTTGTTGGTTGTCCATGTGCTGCAGTTCGATCGAGATGAGTTTTTCACCGGCCGACTTTGCGACGGGGCTTGCGTAGTCGCAAAGGTACTCGAGAAACGTGGAGAGCGCGTTCGGCTGGCAGTGGTACTTGATCTCGCCAGGCTTGGCGAGGTCCATGAAGTCCTGCCCGGTGCGACCGAGGCGATAGCATGCCGTGCAGAATGAGGGCGTGTAGCCGAGCGAGACGACGTCTCTCACAACCTCTTCGACCGAGCGATGGTCGCCGAGCTGGAACTGGCTGCCGTTCGGATCACCTTCGCCATCCTTGTATCCGCCCGGATCGGTGCGGCTGCCGGCAGAGATCTGCGAGATGCCGACCTCGAACGTCTTGCGGCGAACCTCGGCGGTTTCGCGCGTCGACATGATCATGCCGGTGTACGGTACAGCGAGCCGCATGATGGCGATGAGCTTCATGAATTCGGCGTCGGAGACCGCGTGTGGCGGACGTGAGGCGATATCCGAGCCGACAGCCGGCTCGATACGCGGGAAGCTGAGCGTGTGCGGGCCAACGCCGAAGGTCTCTTCGAGGTGGCGGATGTGCTGCATCACGGCGAGTACCTCGAAACGCCAGTCGTAAAGGCCGAACAGGACTCCCATGCCTACGTCGTCAATGCCGGCTTCCATGGCACGGTCAAATGCTGTGGCGCGCCAGTCGTAGTCGCGCTTCTTGCCGCGGAGGTGAACCGTGGCGTAGGTGGGGCGGTGGTAGGTTTCCTGGAAAAGCTGGAACGTCCCGATGTGAGCGGCTTTCAGCAGCTTGAAGTTCTCGACGGTCTGCGGGGCCAGGTTTACATTCACGCGGCGGATTTCACCGGGGCCGACACGTGTGTCGTAGATCGTGCCGATGCTATCAACGATGTACTGGAAGCCGCGCGGCGGAAGGGCTTCGCCGGCGACGACGAGCGCGCGTTTGTGCCCCTGGCGGATGAGGATACGGGTTTCTTCGGCGATCTCCTCCTGGGTCAGCGTGCGACGGGTGAGAGCCATGTTAGTGGCACGGAAGGCGCAGTAAGTACACTCGTTCGCGCAGCGGTTGGAGATATAAAGTGGAGCAAAGAAGACCAGACGTGAACCGTAGATCTCTTCCTTCACCTGCTTCGCTGTCGTGAAAATCTCGCCGAGCAGGTCGGGATCTTCTACAAGCGAGAGACAGGCGACTTCTGCGATGGATAGGCCGTGCAGTTCGCGGGCCTTTGCCAGCAGTTCCCTCACTCTCGCCGGAGTGGGGCGCGACTGTTTTGTCAGCAGCCCCTCGATCTCCTCCGGGTTGATAAAGTCAGCACGTTCTTCTGTAATCAAGGTGTACTCCTATGCAGCGAGAGGATGGCCTGCGTTCAGCTTCCGCGCTTGCCGTCGTGCTCGATGCGGCTGTTCAATAGTTCGATCGTGCTTTCGACGGTGCAATGGTGGACGTGCTCATCGTCGATGATCGCGTTGGGTCCGTGCTCGCACTCTTCAAGGCAGAAGGCGGCGCGAACGTCGAGACGATTCTCGAGGCCGGTCTCCTCCGCGTGGCGGAGGACTGCGTTCAGCACTTCCTGCGAGCCCTTCAGATAGCAGTTGGTTCCCAGGCAAACGCTGACCTTCGTCTTGTCGCATCCATGTGCCTGCGTCAGCGGAAGGACCTCATCCGATATGCGCCGGCGGCTCTTATACGTGGTGTGCAGGAGGTGGTGCGCTCTCTCGCCGCCGATCTCCCCGAGGAACTTCGCGTAGCACTCGGTGATGAAGACGTTGTCCTGCGACTTGTGGAGCTGAAGCATCTTGTCAGCCTGGTAGAGGCCCCTAGTCCGAAGCGCGCGGGCGTTCCGGACAGTCGTAACCGGCTGTCCGGCACCGCCTACGCAACCGCCCGGACAGGCCATGACTTCGATGAGGTCGTAATTGCTCTTGCCGGCTGCCACCTGTTCGGCGACAACGCGCGCATTACGAAGACCGTGTACGATGGCCAGCTTCAGCTCTGTTCCGTCCACCGCTATCTTTGCCTCGCGCAGTCCGGACTCCCCGCGAACCTCTTCGAACTCGAGACGATCCAGCTTTTTGCCCGTGGCCTTCTCAACCGCGTAGCGAAGAACAGCCTCCATCACGCCGCCGGAATTGCCGAAAATGACGCCGGCCCCGGTGTAGAACCCAAATGGCATGTCGAAGGATTCGGGCTGAAGCGTCTCAAAGATCAGTCCGGCAGACTGAATCATGTGTGCCAGTTCCTGCGTGGTCAACACGTGATCGACGTCAGGATCGCCGTCCGCTGAAAGTTCCGGACGCTGGGCCTCGAACTTCTTCGCCGTGCACGGCATGATAGCGACAACCTTCAGGTCCTTGCGTTCGATCTGCAGTTGATCGGGCAGCGCCGCCTTGATCAGAGAACCGAACATTGCCTGCGGCGAGCGGCACGATGAGAGCTGCGGAAGCAGTTCGGGGAAGTATTGCTCGGCATACTTCACCCAGCCCGGGCAGCAGGAGGTAAACATGGGAAGATGCTTGCCTTGCTTCTTGCGCTCGAGGAACTCCGTGCCTTCCTCGAGCACCGTCAGGTCCGCCGCAAACGAGGTGTCGTAGACCTGGTTGAAGCCAAGTTGCTTTAGCGCTGCGACGATGCGGCCCGTCGTGATCTCGCCGGGCTTGAGCCCAAAGCACTCGCCCAACCCGACGCGCACCGCTGGTGCAATCTGCACCACAACGGTTTTCTTCGGGTCAGCCAGAAGGGACCAGACCTGATCCACTTCGGATTTCGGCGTCAGCGCGCCGGTGGGGCAGACGCTCGCGCATTGCCCGCAGTTGACGCACTCGATGTCGCCGAGCTGCTTTCCAAAAGCAGGCTTCACGGCGACTTCATGGCCTCGATGGGCGAAGTCGATAGCGCCGATGCCCTGGATCTCGGAGCACATGCGCACGCAGTCGCCGCAAAGCACGCACTTGTTTGGATCGCGCACCAGCGAGGGTGAAGACTCATCGAGCGGCACGGGCTCGTGCACCGGCTTGAAGCGGACCTTTCGGATGCCAAGACGCTGCGCCAGGCTCTGTAACTGGCAATTGGTGCTGCGCGGACACGTGGGGCACTGCTGATCGTGATTTGCCAGCAGGAGTTCGACTGCGATCCGCCGGATTTCACGAATCTCCTGAGTCGTGGTCTTCACCTTCAACCCCGGCTCTGGCGGAGTGGAACATGCGCCCATAATTCCGCGTCCTTCCACATCGACCAGGCAAAGGCGGCAGGCGCCGTAGACGCTCAGTTCGGAGTGGTAGCAGAAGGTTGGCAGGTCAATATCGGCTTTGCGAATCAGCTCGAGCAGGTTCCGCTCGCCTTCAATCGCGATGGTACGGCCGTCAATTGTCAATGTTGACTGTGTAAGCTTGTTCACCTGGCTATACCCCCTCCACAGCGTGCAACTTGCAGGCAGTCGCACATGCGCCGCACTTGATGCACAGTTCAGGATCGATGTGATGCGGCTTCTTCTTTTCACCCGTGATTGCGCCCGTGGGGCAGGACTTGATGCACAAGCCACAGCCCTTACAGCGCTCCTCGTTGATCTCGGGCTTCAGCAGCGCCTTGCACCGCCCGGTACGGCAGCGCTTCTCGAAGATGTGCTCTTCGTACTCCTTCCGGAAGTACCGGAGCGTTGAGAGCACCGGGTTTGGAGCCGTCTTGCCGAGGCCGCAGAGAGAGCCGACCTGCACGGCACGTCCAAGCTTTTCGAGCAGGTCGAGCGTGCCTGCATCGGCTCTGCCCTCGATCACGTCATCGAGCAGGGCGAGCAGCTGCCGCGTGCCTTCACGGCAGAGGACACACTTGCCGCAGGACTCGCGCTGGGTGAACTCCATGAAGAAGCGCGCGATGCTGACCATGCAGGTTTGCTCGTTCATCACTACCAGTCCACCCGATCCGACCATCGCTCCGACCGAGCGAAGCGAATCGTACGCCAGAGGCAGATCAAGATGATCCTGCGTGAGGCATCCGCCCGAAGGCCCGCCGATCTGGACTGCCTTGAAGCCGCTCTTCAGGATTTTCCCGTTGTCGTCGGTGACGCCGCCGCCAATGTTGAGAACGATTTCACGCAGCGTGGTACCGAACGGCACTTCGACAAGTCCGGTGTTGGCGACGTGCCCGGTGAGGGCAAACGTCTTTGTGCCAGGCGAGTCCTTGGTGCCGACGCTATGGAATATCTCGGGACCTACATTGAGGATGCGCGATACATGCGCCAGCGTCTCAACGTTGTTGATGATGGTGGGCTTGCCCCACAGGCCACTCTGGGCCGGGAAAGGCGGTTTGGGTGAGGGCATGCCGCGGCGCCCCTCGATTGAGGCGATCATCGCGGTCTCTTCGCCGCAGACAAAGGCGCCTGCGCCTTCCATCACGTCGCACTTCATGGAGAGCCCGCTACCGAAGACGTTGTCGCCCAGGATGCCTTCGCGCTCAGCGTCGGCCACTGCACGGCGCATGCGCTGCACGGCGAGCGGGTACTCGGCGCGGACGTAAACCAGACCTTCGTTCGCGCCGATGGCGCGAGCGGCAATCATGATGCCTTCGATGACGCTGTGTGGATTGCCTTCCATCACCGAGCGGTTCATGAATGCGCCCGGGTCACCCTCGTCGCCGTTGCAGATGATGTACTTCTTGGCAGAATTCTGCAGACGCGCAGCATCCCATTTGCGGCCCGTCGGAAATCCGCCACCTCCACGTCCGCGCAGTCCGGACTCAGAGATCTTCTTGCAGATCTCCTCCGGAGTCATCTCGAGGAAGGCCTTCTTTGCGGCGCTGTATCCGCCGTGCAGCATGAACTCGTGAATATCCTCGGGATCGAGGAATCCGCATTCATGAAGCACGAGCCGGTTCTGGCGCGCGTAAAAGGGATTGTCCTCAAGGCCGCGGCAGGTTTTGCGCGTCGTCGGATCCTTGTAGAGCAGGCGCTCCACCACCTGTCCGCCGCGAAGGGTTTGCAGAACGATCTCGGGTACGTCTTCCGTGCGCACCTTTGTGTAAAGGATTCCGTCCGGAACGACAGAGACCAGTGGCCCCATCTGGCAGAAGCCCTGGCATCCGCTTTTCGAGAGACGCACATCGTGATCGCCGACCTCGGCGCGAAGCTCCAGAATGACGTTGAGGCCTGAATTGGCCATCTCCTGCTGGAAGTGCTCGAAGACCTTCATCGCGCCATTGGCCATACAGCCGGTGCCGGCGCAGAGGATCACGCGCCTCACCTGGGTATGTGCTCCAGTTCCGTTTGAATTTTGGGGGAGTACAACCAGATCATCGCTACTGGACATGAGCTTCTCCATTTGCCCGTAGCTCGCTGGTTGCGGAGCTCGAACCTGAGGTAATCTCCTGCGCCTTGATTTCGTCGACAAGGGCAATGGCGCGCTCAGGAGTGATTCCGCCATAAACCTGCTCGTCGACCACAACGACGGGAGCAAGTCCGCAGGCGCCCAAACAAGCGACGGTTTCAATCGTGAAGAGCATGTCGGAGGTAGTCTTGCTCTTCTCGCTGGTGCCAAGCTTTTCGTGCAGCGCGCTCAGCACCGGAAGCGAGTGTTTCACGTGGCATGCTGTTCCGTCGCAAATGCGGATAACGTGCTTGCCTTTGGGTTCAAGGGCGAAATGTGCGTAGAACGTGGCGACTCCGAAGACGCGGGCAGGCGGCACGTCAAGTGACGTCGCCACATAGGTCAGGACTTCTTCGGGCAGATACTGATACTCGTGCTGGATCGCCTGGAGAATCGGTATCAATCCTGACGGCCGGTATCCATACCGGTCGAGGATGCTGCATACCTTTTCGAATTTTCCCGCGCGATCAAGCGCAACTGGCGCAATGGCCATTAATGCGAGCCTCCGTCTTGTTGAAGTGGAACCTGGAAACGTTGTGCCAGCTTCCACGACAGCGAAGCGAGCGACGAGTACAGGTCCTCGTTGTGCACGATGATTTGCGGCAGTACCTTTAACCGCACGGGAGCGAAGTTCCAGATTGCCTGGATCCCGCCCTTGACCATCTCATCGGCGATAGCTTGGGCATACTCAGCGGGCGCCGTGATGATGCCCAGGTGAATGCTCATGCGCCGGGCCAGATCGGCCAGTTTGTCGAGCGGGAGCACCGCTTTCCCGTGAACCCACCCGCCAATTTTTTCGGGATCGCTGTCGAATGCAGCAACGATCCGCAGTCCGAAGTTGGAGAAGCGCTCGTGCCCCAGCAGCGCCGTCCCGAGATTGCCGGCGCCGACCAGAAACGCCTCGTTAACGTTGTTCCAGCCGAGGAAAGTCTCGATGGAATGGATCAGCTCGGGTACCGGGTAGCCCGTCTTGGGCTTGCCGACAATGCCGGTGAGCTGGAGGTCTTTGCGGACCTGCACCGGAACGAGGTTAAGGTCGCGCCCGATGTCGCTGCAGGATACCCTGTTGATTCCTCTTGAGTTAAGCTCAGCCAGGTAGTGATGATACTGGGGCAGACGGTTCAGGCTGGGCTGCGGAATTCCAGAGCGGCTTCCCCGCACCTGAGCGACATGAATCGATAATTCTTTATCGATAGACACATATCGATAATAGGGAAGGTTTGGTTTTCCGGGCCGTGACAGCTATCACGACCCGCTGTTCATGTCTCTTGTTCCGGGACGCTGGAGCGATTTCGCTTCACATGTCGGCGCGGCCTGGCCGCAGGTTATTTGAGATTCGACGATGGCTCTTCCTCGCGGGCGCGAAAGGGGTTCTCCGGTTGCACCCGGCTTGTGATCGTCATCCAGAACGGAATGCCGGCGATGAGCGGAGCAGTTTTATCACGTCCTCCGGCCGAAGCGTATCGATTCGATCCCTATCGCATCTGCTCGAGGCGCACTGGATCCATGTCCGCGTAATCCTGATTTTCTCCGCCCATGCCCCAGCAGAATTTGTAGGCCTGCGTACCCACGCCCGCATGAATTGACCAGCCCGGAGAAACCACCGCCTGTTGGTTCGCAACCACAATGTGCCTTGTTTCCTCCGGCGGTCCCATCAGGTGGAAAACCCGCGCTTCCCGTGCGAGATCGAAATAAAAATAGACCTCCGAACGTCGCATGTGTGTATGCGCCGGCATCGTGTTCCACGTGCATCCCTCGTGCAGGTGCGTCACCCCCATCACGAGTTGGCAACTCCTCACGCCCGCTGTGTGGATGTACTTGTAGATCGTTCGGCGATTACTGTTCGCCGCGCTCCCTTGCTCCGTTGGCTGCGCGCAGTCCTTCTTCACGACCGCCACCGGGTAACTCGTATGCGCCGGATAGCTAAGGATGTAGAAAGCGGCAGGGAGCTCCCTCGACTTCGACTCAAACCGAATCTCCGGATTTCCCCGTCCGATGTAAATCAGATCGAGATTCTCGAGCGGGTAGGTCGATTGACCAACGTGCACCAATCCTTCGCCCCCGACATTAAGCGCTCCCAGCTCGCGGCGCTCGGTAAAGTACTCCGCCCGCAACTCAGGGCTGCTGACAAGTGCAAGAGGCCCGTCAGTCGGCGAAGCGATGCCCACCACAGCCCTGTCCAGATCCACATATGTCAGTTGAATCGTCCCGGGCCGCTGCAGATCGCCGATCAGAAAGGACTCCCGAAGCTCCTTGGCCGTCATGCGCGGATAACGAACGGGATCCGAAGTGAGTAGTGTCGTCATTGCATGTGCATTGGCTTCCATCGAAATAGTTTAAGCTCCGTTCCGCAGGATTCGATCAACTCGATTCCCCCATCGCTAGGAAACATGAACGAAATACAGCCGACCGGGAAACCTTCACACCCCACAATCCTGGCAGGCAGACCGCCGTCGAAGTGCATCTTATGTGAGTGCTAACCCGCCGCTCGAACACGTACACTGGAGAGCAATTATGCACACCTCACGCGTAAGTTCCCGCTGCATCCGAGCGGCAGCCCTCGCTGCATTCGCGCTCCTTGTCCGGCCTGGTGTCCTCTCGGCCGCCACCCTTGTGGTTGGAATCCCGGCCCAGTCTGAGGCCGAACCCGCTCCCACCGCTTCCGCGTCAAGAGCGCCCGAGGTTCGTGCATCGCGCGCCTACGAGGCCGCAGTGCACCAGGGACCGTTGGCCGTTCAGTCATTCCTCGCCGCCTTCCCCAAGGGTGCTGACCTGCATTTTCATTTTGTCGCCGGAGTCTACGCCGAGACGCTCATCCGCGTCGCCGCTGAAGACAAGGTGTGCATCGATCCCTCCAAGGCCGAATTCGCGCGCGATGAACAGGGTAGTGTCATCAAGGAGCCCTGCGCGCCACCCCTCGTGCCCGCCGCCGAGTTAAATGGGCCCAGCCTGACTCCCGGGCAGCAGGATCTCTACGACCGCATCGTCAACGCATTCTCCATGCGCAACTTCGTCCCGACTCCCGGATACAGCGGCCACGATCAGTTCTTCTCCACCTTCGACCGATTCGGCGGTTTGGATAAGAGCCACGCCGGCCAGTGGATCGACGAAATCACCCGCCGCGCCGACGCCGAAAACAACCAGTACATCGAGCTGATGCACACGCCCGCATTCGGACACGCAGCCCGCATCGCGCACGAAATCGGCTGGAACTCCGATCTCAAGCAAATGCGCCAGGCCCTGCTCGACCGCGGCCTCCGCGACGAAATCGCCGCCGACCGCGAAGAAGTGAAAGCGGCAATCGAATCGCGCAACAGCATCCAGCACTGCAGAACGCCCCAGGCCTCCAGTGCCTGCCGTGTGCAGGTGCGCTTCATCTACCAGGTGCTGCGCGCCTTCTCGCCTGAACAGGTATTCGCGCAAACCCTTCTTGGCTTCGAAACCGTCGAGCGGGCCATCGAGCAGGGATCAGACGATTGGGTTGGCATCAACTTCGTGCAGCCTGAAGACTACATGGTCCCCATGCGCGACTACACCTTGCAGATGAAGATGGTCGAGTACCTGCACAGCCTTTATCCCAAGGTCCACATCACGCTCCACGCGGGAGAACTCGCGCCCGGGATGGTGCCGCCGGAAGGCTTGCGATTCCACATCCGCCAGGCTGTCGAGATCGGCAACGCCGAGCGCATCGGTCACGGCGTCGATGTCATGTATGAAGACGATGCCCCGGGATTGCTGAAGGAAATGGCCCGGAAGCATGTGATGATCGAGATCAACCTCACGTCCAACGACGGCATCCTCGGCATCACCGGCAACATGCATCCCTTTCAGTACTATCGCGCCGCGCATGTTCCCGTAGCTCTATCCACTGACGATCAGGGCGTGAGCCGCATCAACCTCACCCACGAGTACGTCCGCGCCGCAAACGAGTACCACCTCAGTTACGAAGACCTCCAGCAGTTGGCTCGCACCGGCATGGAGCACAGTTTCCTCCCCGGCGAGAGTCTCTGGTTTTCGCCCGATGTCTTCACCGTTTCTGCTGCCGCATGCAAAGGCCAGCCTCTCGGCGGATCTCAGCCCTCTGCTGCCTGCAAAAGCTTCCTCGACGCCAACGAGAAAGCCGCCGCCCAGTGGGAACTCGAGCGCCGCTTCCACGACTTCGAATCAAAATTCTAGCCGCGTCCAAACCGCTAATCTGTATCTGGAGCTCTTCAATCAATGCCGCCCATCGCATATCTCGAGTGCGCCCGATGTCACGCGCACATCTCCGCCGAGACGCCGCAGACCGTCTGCCCTCAATGCTCCACGCGGCCCGCCGGCTCACTCTTCGTCCACTATGACCTCTCGCGTCTCAAGGGAACCTCTGCCCGTGACGTAATCGCACGCGATGCCCAGGGACCGTGGTCGGGAATGTGGCGCTATCGCTCCGTCCTGCCCGACGCCCAGCCCGTCACTCTCGGCGAAGGCTGGACGCCAATGCTCGTGAGCAAAAGCCACTGCGGCGCATACCTCAAAGAGGAAGGCGCAAACCCCACAGGAACATTCAAGGCGCGCGGCCTCGCCATGGCGGTCACCATGGCAAAGCACTACGGCCTGCGCAAGCTTGCCGTGCCTTCGGCGGGAAACGCCGCAGGCGCTCTCGCAGCCTACGCGGCTGCCGCCGGAATAGAAGCGCATATCTTCATGCCACTCGATGTGCCCTTTGCGAACTACGTTGAAGCGGTCGCGTATCGCGCGCACGTTGAGCTCGTCAACGGACTCATCTCCGACTGCGCGCGCATCGTGCAGGAGCGCAAGCAACAAGAAGGCTGGTTCGACATCTCCACGCTCAAAGAACCCTTCCGCATCGAAGGCAAGAAGACCATGGGTTACGAGCTGGTTGAGCAGCTCGGCTGGGAGTATCCCGACGCCGTCTTCTACCCGACGGGCGGCGGGGTCGGCCTCATCGGCATGTGGAAGGCCTTCGAAGAAATGGAATCGCTCGGCTGGGTACGCCCCGGCAAGCGACCGAAGATGATTGCCGTGCAATCCTCCGGATGCGCGCCTGTTGTACGAGCATATGACGCCGGCGCCGTCGTCAGCACCATGTGGGAGGACGCATCCACCTTCGCCTCAGGCCTGCGCGTCCCCAAGCCCTACGGCGACGCAATCATCCTCGCCATCGTGCGTGCCTCCGAAGGCTTGGCCATGGCCGTCAGCGACGACGAGATCCTCGCTTCCATCCTCGACTGGGCGCGCAGCGAAGGCATCTTCCTTTCGCCTGAAGGCGCCAGCGTCACCGCCGCATATGACAAGCTGCTCGACAACGGGTACCTCAAACCCACAGACCGTGTCGTGCTGTTCAACACCGGCGCAGGGCTCAAATACACCGACGTCACCGCCGAAGCCATGAAGCTGAAGCGTCCGTCCGCTCAATAACACGCACGATGCCCACCTCCGCTCCAACACGCTCGCAAGCCAAAGACCGCATCGCGCAGGCCAGCGCGGTCGCAGGCGCGTTGCTCCTTGCCGCCGGCATTGCCCTCGGCCTGGCGCACCTCAGCACGCCCGGCATCGCTCTTCGCTGGATCGCCATCGCCTGCTTCGTCGGCGTTGCCGTGCGCAAGCCATCGCTGATGTCCTGGACATTCCTTGCCATGCTTGCCGGCGTTGAGCTCGGCCTCGACGCGCCACACGCCGCCGCGCAGGTGCGATTGCCCGGCGATCTTTTCCTGCGCCTCATCCGGATGATCGTCGCGCCGCTGCTTTTCGCCACCATCACTACCGGCATCGCGGGCCACAACGAACTGCGTTCGGTCGGCCGCGTCGCCATCAAGGCGCTCATTCTCTTTGAAGTAGTCACCACGCTGGGCCTCATCATCGGAATCGTTGCCATGAATCTCTCCGGCGCCGGCTGGGGCATCGTCATTCCCGCCATGCTCGAGAGCTCAGCTCCCCCATCCGCGCACGCGCCCGAAACCTGGCAGCAGATCATCCTGAATCTCTTCCCCAACAACATCGCCGAAGCCGTCGCGCAGAATCAGATTCTCCAGGTTGCCGTCTTCTCCATCCTCTTCGGTGCGGCGCTCGCCATGCTGCCTGAGAGCAAGCGTGCACCGCTGGTGACCGTGCTTCAGTCGCTCGCCGACGTGATGTTCCAGCTCACGCGCTTCATCATGTATCTCGCGCCGCTCGCTGCCGGAGCCGCCATCGCTTACACCGTCGGCAACACCGGTCTCGCCACGTTGCTTCCCCTGGCCAAGCTCGTCGGCACCTATTATGTCGCGCTCGCAGCATTTGTGGGGCTCGTCATGATTCCAACACTCGCGCTCTTTCGCGTTCCGCTTCTCCGCTTCATCAACGCCGTCGGAGAGCCGGCCGCAATCGGCTTCGCCACTACCACCTCCGAAGCCGCTCTGCCTCTTGCCATGCAGCGCATGGAAGAATTCGGCGTTCCACGCTGGATCGTCTCCTTCGTCATTCCCACCGGCTACAGCTTCAACATGACCGGCGGCAGCGTCTATCTCTCGATGGCCGCCGTCTTCGTCGCGCAGGCTGCCGGCATTCACCTGTCCTTCGGCCGCCAGATTGCAGTCGTCCTCGTTCTAATGGCTGCCAGCAAGGGCATCGCCGGCGTTCCCCGCGCATCCCTCGTCGTCCTGCTCGCCACCGCCAGCGCCGTTCATCTGCCCACCGCGCCCATCCTCCTGATCCTCGGCGTTGACACGCTGATGGACATGGGCAGAACGATGATGAACGTCGTGGGTAATTGCATGGCAGCCGCTGTCATCGGCCGGACAGAGGGCTCCCCCACCAGCGCGTGAACGAATCCCGCTTACCGTGTCGTTTGGCCCTGGCGGTAAGCATCCCGTGCCATCTTGGCGATATCCGCGGCAATCTGCAGCACCACAATTGTGCAGAGCACGGCGGCGCCCAGGTGGATTCCATTGTTGATCTGATCGAGCGTGTGACCGTAGTGCAGCTGATCCACCGCCGGATTCTTCAGCAAGACATAGCTGCGATCGCGCACGGTGAGCAGGATGACGAGTGGGATCAGGCCGGCAGCCTGGAAGACCATCCGTTGAACTCGGCCTGGATACTGCCATCTTTCGCGGGCGAGGTCGACGCATTTCCACACGAGCTGGAGCATGTTGAGAGCAACGACCCACCAGAAAAAAGTCCACCAGACCGGTGCGAGCTGGAAGGGTCCCACATGCACGTACACGACGCCGGGGCCCAGGATGAGGAAAGGATAGCGCGGGATCAAGAGCAGCCACACAAGAAAGAGGCAGCCAAAGATGATCTCCGCTATCGCTTGTGCGTAGGAGCGAGCCTTCCCTTTGCCGGTTGCGTCCTTTTCGAGAGGTGGCAGTGAACTCGGATGCCAGTTGTCCATCATTCCGGCAATGGGCGGGCACACGTTGGGATAGCGTGTCCTGGCGAACTCGATGGCGGCGAAGACAAGCGTGACCCACCCAGCCACCTGAATGAGGATGCCGGGAATGCGGAACAGCGACGCAAAGACCTCACCTCCGCTTTGCGTGGTGAGTGGAATGACCACAGAGGTCACGATCACGCAGATGATGAAGGCCCACAGCAACGCCATGCGCAGCACATACAGATACAACGGGAAGAACGTCGGCCCGATGAGATACTGCTGTGGCTGGTAGCGCGACGCGACCACCACCGGCGGCCCCATCGTCCGCAGCAGATCCTCAAACTCACCCTGGGTCAGCGGTCGTCCCAGTTCAGACTCGCGGTCTTCGATCTGCGACTCCATGTTGGCGCGGAGCTCGGCGATGATGTCGTCCTGTCTGCGCATGGGCAGGTACCTTTTCACGGCTTGCAAATATCGGTCGAGAAGTTCCATGGCGTGTTCCTTACTTGCCGCTCTCGGCAGTCGGCTGTTCCAGAATCCGGTTAATCGAGGCGTTGATGGTGTTCCACTCGTCCAGCAACCTGGCGAGGATTTCCTCGCCGTCGGGCGAAAGACGGTAAAAGCGCTTGTTGCGCCTGTCTTCTTCGCGCCACTGGCTCACCAGCAGCCCTTGCGACTCGAGCCGGCGAAGCAGCGGGTAAAGCGTGCTCTCGTCAATCTCCAGTCCCCGCTCTGCCAGGTCCTTGCGCAATGTGTAGCCGTAGTGCTCTCGGCGCAACTGCGCAAGAACCGCGAGCGTAAGGCAGCCGCGGCGAAGCTCAAGGCGAAGGTTCTCGAAGAGGTTCTCAGCTACAGTCATGCTGTGCCTCATACACTGTATTACACATACTGTATAGCGACTAGTGTATGCCGTCAAGTGGATTTGGAGGTATATTTCCGAGATTCTCAGGAGCTAAACTTGCCGCCATGGACAACGAGCGCATCCGCGAGCTCTGCATGGCCCTGCCGCACGTCAGGGAGACGGTGAACTGGGGCCACCACCTTGTCTACTGGGCTGGCGACCGCGACATCGGCGGCAAGATGTTTGCCATGACCGACCTGGACGGTAGCGGCTTCGGAGTCTTGTGGTTCCACTGCGGCGCCGAGCGCTTCCACGAATTGCTGGAGATTGAGGGAATCAGCGCCAGCCCCTACCTGGCCAAGGCCTACTGGGTCACCCTCGAGCGATGGGACGCGCTGCGCCCGCGAGAGATCGACGAAGAGCTCCGCCGTGCGCATTCCCTCGTCTTTGCCAAGCTGCCGGCCCGGACCAGGGCCGTGCTGGCCATGCCCGAAAAGGACCGGAAAAAGGCGATCAGGGACCGCAAAAAAGCGCTTGCCGCCCGGTCAAAAGCCGGCAGGTCCCGCGCTGGCGTCGGTCAGAACCTTGGGGGCAAAAGTCGTACGGCCAATACCAATCCCCGGCATGTCCGGGGCGGAAAATGAGCACCGGGAACCGGTTCCCGTCGCAGCGCGTATTGTTGGATGACTGAAGCTGGTGAGGCAAATCTCATGGTCAAGTTTCTGCTGTGGTGCATTCTCCTGATTTTGTGCTGGCCCCTGGCGCTCCTGGCGCTTGTTGCCTATCCCTTCGTGTGGCTGCTGCTGATCCCTTTCCGGATCCTCGGTATCGCCGTCGGTGGCGTGCTCGAACTGGTTGGCGCCATCATCTTTCTGCCCGTCCGCCTCATTCGCGCAATCTAGAGCTTGTTGCATAAACCGCGGATCAGGAAGGCTCCTTTGGACGGAGTTTGATTCAGGTTCATTGCAGAGAGGTTCAGCGGAATCCCCTCCAAGTAACCCATTGCAATTGAGGAATTTACACCCAGATTTCGTGTGGGGAAGGGGTAACAGGCAATCAAACGGTTGCATATTGTGTCAAAATCCGATTCATGCAACCAGTTCCAGGCTCAAACGAGCGCTGCGATGCGGCCAACAAGGCGTGTTTATGACGTGAAACGCACCTGCTGGTCGCACCGAAACCCCAGGATCGACGGTCACCGGGCCGTGCAGCGCTTTACTTCCCCAAATCCCAAGCTTTAACTTCTCGTTATGACCGGCGTTTCGTTGGTAATGGATGGCAAGGTAGCGCTTATCACGGGCGGCTCGCGAGGAATCGGAGCCGAAACGGTGCGGCTGTTTTCAGCCGCCGGTGCGCGGGTGGTCTTCAGTTACCGTCAGCAAAAGGAACTGGCGCTGACGCTCATGGATGAGTGCGGCGGCCCCAGCCGCTGCGTGCCCATCGAGCAGGAACTCGGTTCGCCGGCAGATGGCCGTGCGCTGGTGGGAGCCGCAATCAAGGCCTTCGGCCGGCTCGATGCACTGGTGGTGAATCACGGCGTCTGGCCGGCCGAGGACGTGCCCATCGAGCTGATGACCGAGGAGCAGTGGCGGCGCACCATCGCTGTCAATCTCGACTCCGTATTCGGTCTGGTGCAGGCCTCGGTAACGCAGATGGAATTGCAGGGACCTCCGCCCACCGGGGAGGATGGGCTGAAGGGACACATCGTGCTCATCAGCTCCACCGCGGGCCAGCGCGGGGAGGCCATGCACGCCGACTACGCCGTAACGAAAGGCGCGCTTATCAGTCTTACAAAAAGCCTGTCGAGTGAGCTGGCGCCGCGCGGCATCCTGGTCAATTGTGTGGCACCCGGTTGGGTGGCGACCGACATGTCCGCCGGCACGCTCGGGAATCCGGCGCTGGGTGAGCGCGTTCGAGCCGGCATTCCTGTGGGTCGTGTCGCCACAACCCGCGAGATAGCCGGCCCGGTGCTGTTTCTGTGCACACCCATGGCCGGATTCATCTCCGGCGAGGTGCTGAATGTGAATGGCGGCGCCGTGCTGGTTGGCTGAATCGGGGACGACCCTGTTGAAAGTGGGGGCTAGGATTGGTTGCATCAATTTGTCTTTTGTCAGGGCACGACTTTACAGGTTGCGGAACCTTTTGATCCGGAGGAAGAATGCGGAAGGGATGGGCGGGGTTGCTGGTGCTTGCGGTGCTAGCCATGCCGCTGGTGTCTCGGGCACAAACCGGCGACGATGCCGGGGAAAAGAATGCAAAGCAGGCGCGCGCCGCGCTCGATGCGATGGTCAAGGCGTTGGGCGGCGATGCCTGGCTGAATCAGACAAACGTCGTCCGCGAGGGCCACATCGCAGCCTTCTTCCACGGCGATCCCGACCTCGGCACGACCCTTTTCTGGGAGTTTCACCAGTGGCCCGATCACGACCGCCTGGAGTACACCAAGCACCGCGATGTGGTGCAGTTCTATATCGGCCGCAAAGGAACCGAGGTGACTTATCGCGGCGCCAAGCCCCTGCCCCAGGAGCAGGTGGACGATTACATGCGCCGTCGCGACCACTCCATTGAGACCGCCGTGAAGGTCTGGATGAAGGACCCGAAGACCATCCTGATCTACGAAGGCCAGCACATGGCCGAGCGTCACATGGCCGAGCAGGTGACCCTCATCTCCGCCGGCAACGAGTCGATCACTATCCAGATGGATGTGCAGACGCATCTACCCCTGGCCCGGTCCTTCGAGTGGCGCGATCCTGTCTACAAGGACAAGAACACCGATGTTGAAGAGTACGCGGATTATCACGACATTGATGGCTTTCCGACTCCCTACTCGATCACGCGAATGCATAACGGCGAAATGGCTCGCCAGATCTACATCGACAGGGTCCAGTACAACCGCGATCTCGCTCCCAGTTTCTGGGACATCGACGCCGTAGCCGGCAAAATCAAGAGATAGCGAGCCGGTACACGCTGCTTCGTTATAATCCTCAGGGAGCGCGAGGCACTCGATCGCGCGCTTTCTGGAGCCGGAGAATGACGTTTGACATCCAGGAGATCCTGGAATTTCTGCCTCACCGCTACCCCTTTCTGCTCATCGACAGGATCGTCGAGTTCGAGCCGACCAAGCGACTGGTGGCGATCAAAAACGTGACCATCAACGAGCCGTTTTTCCTGGGGCATTTCCCCGGCTATCCCATCATGCCGGGCGTCCTGGTAATCGAGGCGATGGCGCAAGCCGGCGGCATCATCATGATGCACGAGTTGCCCGATCGCCAATCAAAGCTCGTGGTGTTCACTGGAATTGAGCGGGCAAAGTTCCGCCGGCCGGTTACTCCCGGCGATCAGTTGCGGATCGAGGTGGACGTGCTGTCGTTCCGGACGCGCGCAGGGAAGATCCAGGGCCGCGCTACCGTCGACGGAAAGCTGGCATGCGAGGCCACAATGACCTGCGCTGTTGTGACGCGCGAACGGGAGCGCCGCGCACACGGCGACAACCCAGGTACATCCGAGGCGCCGGGGGCCGAGTGAGCATCCATCCCAGTGCGGTGGTGTCCGAAGGAGCCGTTGTTCCCGATTCCTGCGAGATCGGACCATATTCAACCATAGGCCCCGATGTGGTCCTGGGCGAGGACTGCCGGCTGATTTCGCACGTTGTCCTCGACGGCCGAACGCAGATCGGCGCGCGGAACGTAATCTATCCCTTCACAGCCATCGGAGTGCCGCCCCAGGACCTGAAGTACGCAGGTGAGCCGACCCAGTGCGAGATCGGCGACGACAACACCATCCGCGAGAGCGTCACCGTCAGCCGCGGCACGGTCAAGGGCGGCGGGATCACACGCGTCGGTTCGAAGAACCTGCTCATGGCCTACGTCCACATCGGCCACGACTGCCATGTAGGCAGCGGATGCATCCTGGCCAACGCCGCCACCCTTGCCGGCCACGTGAACATCGAAGACTTCGCCACCGTCGGCGCCTTCAGCCCGGTGCACCAGTTCTGCACCGTGGGCAAGTACGCCTTCATCGGCGGCGGGACAATCGTAACGCAGGATGTGCTCCCGTTCTCGCTCACCTCCGCGCGCCGCGAAAACAAGGCCTTCGGCATAAACAAAATCGGTTTGCAGCGTCGCGGCTTCACTCCCGAGCGCTTGCAGACCCTGCAAAAGGCATTCCGCTTCCTGCTCGCAGCAAGGATGAACACCTCGCAAGCCCTCGAGCAGATCCGAGCCCTTCAAGGTGACGACGCCAAACTCCTCGCCGAATTCATCGCCCGCAGTCAACGCGGCGTGATCAAGTAGAGCCATGAAACTCGGTCTGATTGCCGGCAATGGGCGTTTCCCTTTTCTGCTGCTCGATGCGGCGCGCGCGCAGGGATTCGCCGTCATCGTCGCCGCGATCCGAGAAGAGACCGACCCCGAGATCAACCATCGCGCCGCGGCAGACGAGCAGATCACGGTCCACTGGCTGTCACTTGGTGAACTCTCGCGCCTAATCGAGATCTTTCACAAGGAAGACGTGAAGGCCGCGGTGATGGCCGGGCAGGTGAGGCACAAGCAAATATTCAGCAGCATCCGTCCGGACTGGCGCCTGGCGAAGCTCCTCCTCAACCTCCGCACCCGCAATACCGACATGCTTCTCGGCGCCGTGGCCAAGGTTCTCGCCGAGGAGGGCATCGAGTTGATGAGCTCGACGCAGTTCCTCGTGCCGCTGCTGGCTCAAGAGGGCCCACTGACCGAGGCTGTCGGCGGCCGCGCTACCACTGAAGACGAGCGCAGGAACATCGACTACGGCCTGGGCGTCGCACGCGCCCTCGCTGCCTTCGACATCGGCCAAACCGTCGTGGTGGCGGCGCAGGCGTGCGTGGCCGTGGAGGCGATGGAAGGCACAGACGCAACCATCGAGCGCGCTGGTCTGCTGATGAAGTCGCTCGAAGAAGATGATGATTCGCCAGCATCCACACTCGAACGTCGTTTGACTGTCGTGAAGGTCGCAAAGCCCAACCAGGATATGCGCTTCGATGTTCCGGTGATCGGCATCCGCACTATCGAGACGATGATCGCGGCGGGCGCGAGCTGTCTGTCGGTCGAAGCCGGACGCACCCTGCTCTTCGATCGCGACGCGCTGCTGAAGCGCGCCGCCGCAGCCGGCATTGCCATCATCGCGGTGCCCAGAGGCAAGTGAACGGTGGGCAGGGAGCAGGGAATAGCACCGGACAAAGGAGTGACAATCGCTCCGGCGCTGGAAGCTATACTTGCTGGCAGCGGAACTTCCCCAATTGCTGTTCCGCAACTTCTCATGAATGCCGGTGTGTCGGCCCGGGGTCTGAAAATAATCCCTGCTTTGATGAACAGGAGGTTAAAGGTGAAAAAGTCGTTTCTTTGTGTTTTAGTAGCGGCCCTTGCCCTTATGGTGTCCCAGACGACGGTGCGTGCCGCCGATGACGCGATGCCCACCGCCGGACAGTCCGCTCCCTCATTCACGCTGCCGTCGCAGGACGGCACGCCGATTTCGTTGAGCAGCTACCGCGGCAAATGGGTCGTGCTCTACTTCTACCCGAAGGACATGACCGCCGGCTGCACGATTGAGGCGCACAACTTCCAGCGCGATCTTCCGAGGTTTGAGGCGGAGAACGCCGTGATCCTCGGCGTCAGCGTAGACACCGTCGACAGCCACAAGCAGTTCTGCACCAGGGATGGCCTGACATTCCACCTGCTCGCCGATCCCGACCACAAGGTCGTGGACCTGTACGGCTCGCTGGGCCACTTCGGCAACATGACTATCGCCAACCGCAACACATTCCTCATTGATCCGCATGGAAAAATCGCAAAGGTATGGACGAAGGTCGATCCGAATCTCCACTCCGCCGAGGTTCTCGCCGCCATCCAGGCCGCCAGGAAGGGATGATCGCATCCCCGCTTTCTCGTCGGACGGCCCTGATTCGATTCTGAAGCCTAAAACGTCCTCTGAGTTGGGCACCCGGGACCTGGGGTGACCCGCATCCCGGCTCATTGACTGAGTGCAGACGCAAAAAAGCCCGGCAGGAATCGCCGGGCCTTTTTGCTTGCCTTTTGAGAAAACTGCGACCGGGGGTTACTTCTTCTTGGCAGTCTTCTTGGTTGCCTTCTTTACTACCTTCTTCGCCGCTTTCTTGGCTGGGGCCTTCTTCTTTGCTGCCTTCTTAGCGGGAGCCTTCTTTGCTGCTTTCTTAACGGCCAACTTCTTACCTCTTTTTGTGGTTTTGCCGGCGCGCTTCGCTACAGATTTCTTCGCTGCAGCCTTTCCGCCTTTGGCGCCAGCGGCTTTCTTGGCGGACTTCTTGGCGGCCTTCTTGGCCGGAGCTTTCTTTGCTGCTTTCTTTGCTGCCTTCTTGGCGGGAGCCTTTTTTGCCGGAGCTTTTTGAGCGGGCGCCGGTTTGGCAGCCTTCTTGGCGGGAACCTTCTTCGCGGCCTTGCGGGCCGGTGCGGGTACGGGAATTACTTCGGCGATAATCACGCCTTCCTCGACAACTCCCTCATCGTCGTCGGAGGAGGTGAGCACGCTTGAGGTCTCGACCTCGTCGTCCTCGTCCATCTCATCGTGATCGGCGTTCAACTCTGCCGGCTCCAGGTCAGGATTACCGTCATTCATTGCGTACATCTTGATCACTTCGTCCATCCGATTGCCTCCAGCGGATTACCGCTGCCCACTTTGGGATTTGCATCTCTGCGTTGCGGATAAAACATCTCCGCATGCGGAGCCATTCTAACAACACCTTCAACGAAAAGCTATCAAAACGCGTGAAGTTGGATGCGAGGCCCGCTTATTTTTCTGCGCGTGATGATGACTTGCCATGCGATGAATGCTTCGAAGAGCGCGAACCATGCTTGGTCTTCGCCGCCGTCTTGCTGCTGCTCGCCGAGGGGTTGCCCCCGGAGGAACGCGCTTTCGAACTGGACCGGTGCGATGACGATGCTGCATGCGCCGGAGCCTCGGCCCGCGCAGTCTCGCGGGTGCGTCCCTTTCCATGCCGGCTGCGGCTGCTGGTGCGGACCACTGTCGGCTGGGCAACGTGCAGGCGACGCCCGGCCTCGATCTTGATGCCCGCGGAAGGCAGCCTGTTCCAGCGGCGAAGCTGGGTCAAAGAAACGCCAAACCGGTCGGCCACCGAGACCAGCGTGTCGCCGCGGCGCGTGGTGTAGTAGACGGTGTGCGCCGAAGGAGCAGCCGCCGGTGCCACCGGAACCACGAGCGCCTCCACGCCGTCCAGCTTGGCTGTCTCGCTCAGGTCGTTAACCTCGGCCAGGTCGGAGATGGGAACGCGGTACGTCCGGGCGATAGATGCCAGCGTATCGTCGGGCGTGACCTTGTGGTAGCGCCACGAATTGCGCTTGCTTTCGGGGATAGCGGCGATCTTTTCCTCAAACAGCGCCGCTGTTCCGGCAGGCAGATGCAGGTCGAACTCGGTGTCAGGCGGGGTTACCAGCCGCAGCAGGCTGGGATTCAGCGCAATCAGTTCATCCACCGGCGCGCCAACGACGTCCGAGACCAGCCGCAGGTCGGCGGAGTAATTGATAGTCACCGTGTCGGTCAGGACCGGCGGATCCAGCGTAATGTCGTCAAACCCGTACTGCGTTGGGTGGTTCGCAATGATGATGGCGGCCAGAATTTCAGGGACGTAGTTCTTGGTTTCCCCGGGAAGGTTGTTGCGCTTGTAGAGTTCCCAGAAATCCGCATAGCCCGTCTTTTCGACAGCCCGTTGAATATTACCCGTGCCCCAGTCGTAGCCGGCCATGCAAAGGTACCAGTCGCCAAGCTGCGAGTAGATGTACTTCATGTAGCGGGCGTAGGCGCGGGTCGACTTCTCGGGATCGAAACGCTCGTCCACGTAGCCGTTGCGGACCAGGCCGTAGTTGCCATGCGGCATGAACTGCCACATGCCGCCGGCTCGGGAGCGTCCGTTCACCGCCCTTGGCTGAAATCCGGATTCGGCCACAGCAAGATAGATGAGGTCGTGGGGCACGCCCTCTTCGCTCATGATCCGCTCGATCATCTGGCGATACCGTCCGGCACGCTGGAAGGAGTGAAGCAGGGTGTTGTGCCCCTTCTGCGTATTCGCGAAGAAGTTGATGTATGCCGCTACGTAATCGTTGACGACCAGGGGAAGGTCCGACTTGGTAGTGGCGAGGTCGGCGTTGGCCCTGGCTACGATGTTGGGATCAACCACAAACGTCACGTCGCTTGCAGCTTCGGCGGGAGTTGCCTCTGTCTTGGGCGTGAAGCCGTTGCCCTGCCTCAGGGCGTCCATCTCCAGGCCGTTGACCTGGTCGACAATCCGGTCGAACTCATCCTGAAGCTCCGGGGTCGACTTGATGTCGATGCCGCTCGTAAGCATCAGATCAACGGCATGATCGAAGTCGGTCCTGGCAGCAACCAGATCCCCTTTTTTGTAATCGGCCTGGCCGTCGGCATAAGCCTTTTCGACCTGCTGGATGAGTGCCTGCACCCTTTGCTGTTGCGCTGTGGCCTGCACCGGCGCCGCGGCTTGTTGCGTCTGGGGCGGAGCCGGCACCGCCGGAGCGAGAGCCTGGGGCGCTGGAGCCGCAGGGGCCGCCGGTTTCGAGGGATGGCATCCTGACAGCGAAACGGCCAGCACGACGGCCAGAGCGGCGTAACCAAGGCTACCGGGACGATTCAAAATCATGCGCGACAGATGATGCTGTGACAACACTACCCCAAAGCGCGGAAGGCACTATGCCGATGATAAGCTATGCCATGGAGACATCGCTCACTTTAGTACCGCGTCGCTAGTGATTACCGCCCCTGATGGACGTAAAATTCCTCCGAAATTTCGCAATTATTGCCCATATCGACCACGGAAAGTCGACGCTGAGCGACCGCCTGCTTGAATTGACGGGATCGGTGACCGGTCGCGAGATGCAGGCGCAAATCCTAGATGCCATGGACCTCGAACGCGAGCGCGGCATCACCATCAAGGCCCACGCCGTGCGGATGATGTACAAAGCGCGTGACGGACAGACCTACCAGTTGAACCTGATTGACACCCCAGGTCACGTGGACTTCAGCTACGAGGTTTCGCGCTCCCTGGCCTCGTGCGAGGGCGCATTGCTCGTGGTAGACGCGAGCCAGGGCGTTGAGGCACAGACGCTCGCCAACGCCTACCTCGCTATCAATCACGGGCTTGAAATCATTCCCGTGATCAACAAGATCGATCTTCCCTCGGCCGACATCGTTCGAACCCAGGAAGCAATCGAGATGGCTGTCGGCCTCGACGCCACCGACGCGATCCCGGTCAGTGCCAAGACAGGGCAGGGCGTGAACGAGGTCCTGGAAGCTATTGTGCACCGCCTGCCCCCGCCCAAGGGCGACCCCGACGCACCGTTGCAGGCTCTGATCTTCGACTCGTGGTTCGACGCGTATCGCGGCGTCATCGTGCTGGTGCGCGTGATGCAGGGAACCATGCGCAAGGGGCAGCGGATCCGGCTGATGTCGAACGGCAAGTCGTTCGAGGTCGAATCGATGGGCGTTCTGATGCCCAAGCCGGTCGAGATCGCCGAGCTTTCTGCCGGCGAGGTTGGATTCTTCGCCGCCACCATCAAGACCGTCAGCGACACGCGCATCGGCGACACGGTGACAGAGGAAGAGCGGCCTGCGCCTGCAGCCTTGCCCGGGTTCGAAGACATCATGCCGATGGTCTTCGCCGGACTCTACACCGTGGACTCGCACGAGCACACGCTGCTCAGGGATGCGCTCGAAAAACTGCGTCTGAATGACTCTTCCTTCTTCTTCGAGCCAGAGAGTTCCGTGGCCCTCGGCTTCGGGTTCCGCTGCGGATTCCTCGGCCTGCTGCACATGGAGATCATCCAGGAGCGGCTGGAGCGGGAGTACGAGCTCGACCTTATCACGACCGCGCCGGGCGTCCGCTACCACATCACCATGACCGACGGGTCGGTCCTCGAAGTCGACAATCCCTCCCGCTGGCCGGATCCGACCAACATCGAATCGATCCGCGAGCCGGTGATCATGGCGAAGATTCTTACCAATGAGGAATACGTCGGAGGAATCTTCAAGCTTGTTGAAGAGAAGCGTGGCAAGCAGATCAACTTCGAGTACGTCACGCCAACGCGCGTGCTGCTGACCTACGAGTTGCCGCTGAACGAAATCGTGCTCGACTTCTACGACCGGCTGAAGTCCATTTCGCGCGGGTATGCTTCGCTCGATTATTCGTTGGCCGGCGAGTGGGAATCACCCATGGTGAAGCTCGACATCCTCGTTTCCGGCGAACCGGTCGACGCGCTCTCCATCATCGTCCACAGGGACTTCGCATACGAGCGCGGGCGGGCCCTGGTTTCGAAAATGAGGGAACTGATCCCGCGCCAGCAGTTCGAGGTGGCCATCCAGGCGGCCATCGGGTCAAAAGTAGTGGCGCGCGAGACAGTCAGCGCCCTCCGCAAGAACGTCCTTGCCAAGTGCTACGGCGGCGACATCACGCGAAAGCGTAAGCTGCTGGAGAAGCAGAAGGAAGGCAAAAAGCGCATGAAACGCATCGGGAAGGTCGACATTCCACAGGAGGCATTTCTGGCGGTATTGCGGGTGGGGGAAGACCAGCAGAAGTAACTTTCAGATGGTGACTTGGCTCGAGGAGCTGTTTTCAAATCTTAATGAAGAATTGTGGAAAGCTTCTTGCAAGTGCTCGAGTTCGGCCAGACGTAGCCATAGTATCTGCTTATCTGAAATGAGCAGCGCTTCTAATAGATAAATAAGGGGCTTCCTAGAATTACCAGACGCGATTGTTCTTGGCAAGTAGGAAAAACTGGTTTTTTGTGGGGATCGCGTAACCTAATATCCACATTTTTTTCCACAGGAGCCGTGTGGGTATTTATCTACGAAAGATTGCCACGAATTTGGTCGAAATTAAAGCAAATCGCATGAGAAAAGGCCCCGGATTCCGGGGCCTTTTCGGTGTGACTCACTCCCGGATCAGTGCGCTGCCGGGGCCTTGGGGGCCGGCTTCGGGGCCGATGGAGTCGCGCTCGGGGCACCCGCCGCAGGCTGCGCCGGAGCAGGCACGCCCGACTTGACGTTGTAGGCGTCGATTATGGCTTTCGTGATGTTTGTCGATTCGGTTGCGTAGAGCACCGGGCTCTGCTGCTGAGCGATGTCAAGCACGAGGGTGAAGCCGTGCTGCTTGGCGTAGTCATTCAGCACGTCATAGACCTTCTGGGCGAGCGAGTTATACAGCTCGTTCATGTCGTTGCTCATGTCGTTCTGGGCGTCTTCGGCAGAGCGCTCGAGCTGCTTCTTTTTGTCGTCGATCGTCTTGGCCCGCGCGGCACGCTCCGCATCGCTGAGTTTGTCGCCCTCCGTCTGGAGCTGCTTGGTCAGGTTGTCGACCTCATCACTCAGGGTCTTCAACTGGGCCTGCTTGGGCTGGTACTTCTTCTGGAGATCGGCAAAGGCACGCTGGCCTTCGTTGGTCTGGGCCACTGCGACCTGGAAGGCGACAACAGCAATCTTGGCTGGGCCGGCCGGGACCGCGGCGGCAGGTGATGCCGGTGCATCCGGCGTGGCGGGCGTTTGGGCGGAGGCATTCAGGACAAGGCCTGAGGCCAGCGTGAGAACTAATGCAAGAGTGCGCTTCATTCGACTTGAAAACTCCTTCAGGAATCCCTGGGGCTGTCCGCACGTGTACGGTCGAGGCGAGCCGGCACTTTGGCACCCTACCCTCTGCGAAACCTTACGACACTTTCCTCGAGACGCCCCTTGGTTAGACGGGGGCAAGGACGAGAAAAGAAGCGGACGGAAACGTCAGCAGGAACTAGATGGATTATAGGAGGGCGGGGTAGGAGGGTCAAACAGGGAAACGCACTAATCAGGCCCCGAAATAACTACTTTTCTTCAATTTCTGCGCATTCCCCGTCTGTGATCGCGAGCAATGTGGCGCGCAAAGAAAAAGACCCCGCGTGAGCGGGGCCTTCCGTGGAATTTCGATCCGACCTAGTGAGCGGCCGGTGCTTTAGGAGCCGTACTATGCGCGGGAGCTGTCGCTCCCTTGCCGGCCGGCGCCGGTGCGGCCTCGTTGCGCTCAGGCGCGGGAATGCCCGACTTCACGTTGTAAGTTTCGATGATTGTCTTTGTGATGTCGGCCGAGTCGCTGGCATAAAGCACCACCGGCACCTGCTGATCGCGGTCAAGAACGATGGAGTAGCCATGCTCCTTGGCGTAGGCATTGACGGTTGCGGCAACCTTTTCAGCCACCGTGGCGAACGTCTGCTGCATATCCTGCTGGAAGTCGCTCTGTGCGTCCTCGCCGGTGCGCTTCAGTTCCTTCTGCTTTTCGTCGAGTCGCTTGGCCTTGGTAGCGCGCTCGGCATCGCTCAGCGTCGCGGATTGGGCCTGCAGCTCATTTTGCAGCGACGCGATTTCGTCGTTGAGAGTCTTGATCTGTTGGCGCTTGGGTTCAAACTTCTTCTGGAGGTCGGCAAACCGGCGCTGGAAGTCGTTGGTCTGCGCAACGGCTTCCTGGAATGTGAGCACGGCGATCTTGGGCGGACCCGCGGGCGTGGAGGGTGCGTTCGGTGCGGCTGCTGCAACGGCGGGCGATTGTGCTGCTGCGCTCAGCGCGAGGCATGAGGCCAGAGCGGCTACGGTAGCGAAGGTGCGTTTCATGTAGGTCCAATACTCCTTGAAATCCCCGGAAGGCCACTTCGGCGTAATGCGGAGCAAAAGCGAGCCTGTGCCTCCTGAGAAACCTCGGTCTTTTTTCTTTGGGAACTCCGCGACAGATGAGGCAGAGGCAAAAAGACGCGGACGGAGACGTCAGCAGGAACTAGCAAGGATTATATGGGGGGCCGGGAGGAGGGTCAAACCGCGGAAGCCGGGATGAGGAGCGGCCATAGGGACGGGCGCTTTGGGGAGTACTCAGATCGCGTCGAAGAGGCGCAGATGCAAAAGGCTGCCGGTGAGGGCAGCCCTTCGCAATCCGATTTGCGCTACGAATTAGAACGTGGTCGAAACGGTCAGGCGGAAAGTCTTGCGCGGTTCGCGGAATTGGTTCTGCGCCCCGTAGGCCTGGATCGTTTCCTGATACGTGTAGTCGCCTGCGCCACCTGGCGGGAACATGTCGCGGGTGATCAGTTCCGCCGAGCAGCTCTGGTTTCTTGCGCCGAGAATGACGTCGTTGCAATAGGGCCGCTCGTACAGTCGAAGGGGGTTCCACGCGTAGTAGAGACGGAACGGCGCGTTGATCACGGGCATGATGATCGAGAACTCGCCGCCCAGCGACATGCGCGGCACGACATTCGTACCGGAGATGGGACGAATGTTCCTTCGGAATCCGACCAGCGAGCCGGGGATGCCGCCCTGGCATGAACCGTTGTTGTAGACCGGGCAGCCGTAGAGCGGAGCCGTCAGCGATGCGAAGCCCTCGGGGCTCTGCTTCAACTGGTCATGGTTCGTAACGACGTCCAATCCGAAGTCGTCGAAGAACGCGAACATCGCCGAGGCGACGATCGGAATGCGGTACTCCGCGTTTGCAGAGAGGTTAGTGTCGCCGCCGATCGATGAGATTCCATAGACCGGGATCGGAACCTGGATGCATTGGTTTAATTGCGGATTGTTTGGGTCACGCGGCACGCACGAGCCGTCGGGATTCGTGAGCTGCACGGTCTGACGGGTGGGCACGTATCCGTAGGGCGTCGCACCGCGAACATCGAAGCCGCGCAACTCGGTATCGCCGCCGGCGTAGAAACGATTGTTCGGAGGTGCCACATCGCCGCCATAACCCTGGATGTATCCAAGTTGCGCGCGCAGCGCGAGGACGTTGTGTCCGTTGGGGTTGAAGCTCAAGTACTGCATGGGGCGATAGGTCTTGTACGCTACGAACGGCGAAAAGTACCGCACATTGCCCCAGATTCCCGACACCTGCATTGCCGCTGTGATCTCCTTGCCCGTGCGTGGGCGCAGCGGATTGTTGACCGTGTTGTAGGAGTAGGTAAGCGAAACCTGACTGGTCTTAATGCCTGACAGTGCGTTTGAACCCTGGATGCCCGAGCGGAAGCTGATGGTCTGGAAAAACGTCTGCGATGCCGTGCTGAATGCCGTAATCGTCGAACGAGACAGCGAATAGGTAAAGCCCACGCGCTGGAAGGCGTGACGACGCAGCGGGTAATTCAGCGAGAAATTCAGGCCGGTGGAGGCCTGGTTGTAATTCTGCGTGAGCGACTGCTGCGCGGCCGTCAGGTTGGGGGAAATGCCGGTTGTGGTCTGGTAGGACTTGGCAGAATTGAAGTCGGACTTGTTGTTGTAGATCTGGAAGCCAACATTCAGCGGACGGTTGCGCACGTAAGGCTGCGAGAAACCGAACAGGAACTGACGGTTAACGTTGCCGATATTGCCCTGCAAGCTGAGCGTCTCGCCAAGGCCGAGGAAGTTATTGGTCTGGTAGTTGACTCCCAGGAACGCGCCGTTGAGTCCGCTGACGCCGCCGTTGAGGCCGATGGAATTCTTGCCCTTCTCCTTCACCTTCAACAGCAGGTCGACGGTTCCCGCTTCGGCGTTCTGGTGCGCCTCTGAGTCCTGTTCCACCTTGAGGGGTTCGAAGTATTCGAGCTGGTTCAGGCGAAGCAGGCTGTACTCCCATAACTGCGAGTTGTAAACCTGGCCTTCGTCCAGCATCAACTCGCGGCGGATGACGCGGTCGCGGGTGACGGTGTTGCCCTCAAACTCGATCCGCGATACGTAAAACTGCTTGCCTTCGTCGATGTCGACCTGCAGCGAGACCGTCTTCTTCTGCTCGTCGTAGACGGGCTTGGGGATGGCGCCGAAGTTGATGTAACCGAGCTGGCCGTACGCCTTCTTCAGGTTCTCCAGACCCTTGCCGATCAGGCCGGCGTTGAACCATTCGCCGTCCTTGATGGCGAACGTGGAGCGCAGCGCCCTCACATTGGTGATGTGCGTGTTTCCCGTGAAGGTGATGTTGCCGAGGCGGTAGCGCGCGCCCTCTTCAACGGGCATCAGAATGTCGATGCGCTTGCCGCGGTTGGGCCGGAACGTGAACCAATTCAGGCCGCCCTCGTCGCGAATCTGCGTCCGCGGCGTCTCGACGGCAGCATTGGCGTAGCCCTTGTCACGGTAGGCGAAGCGGACGCGCTCGGTGTCTTCATCCAGCCTGGAGGCATCGAACGTGCGGGCAAAGAGATTCTCCAAAAAGACCGAGTGGGGGATGCCGACGGGCCGCAGGTTCTTCATCGAGCGGCGCAGGGCGAGGTTGCTGAGATGCTGGTTGCCGACAAACTTGATCTGGCCGACCTTCACCACCGGGCCTTCCTTGATGCCGAAGTTGATCTGCACCGAGGCCGGCGGGATGGTCTTGACGTCGGTCTTGACCGTGGCGAACTGGTGGCCGTGCTCGGCGAGCAGCTCCTTCAGGACGTTCTCAGCGCGCTTGATCTTCGTCGGGTCGTACTGACCCTCGACCGAGAGCCCGACCTTCTCCTTCTTGAAGCGGTCGAGAATGTCAGAGGTCGAGACGGCATTGTTGCCCTTGTAATTGATCTCGCGGATGGTAGGACGCTCGCGGACGAAGACGTTGAGGATGATCCCTTTTTCCGAGTCTTCGCGTTCGATGCGGAGATCCTCAAAGTAGCCTGTGTTCCACAGCGAGTTGAAGTCGCGCTCAATGGAGACCGGATCATAAATATCGCCCGAGTGCGTGAACATGCGGGCGAGGACGGTTTCCTTTGGGATGCGGCGGTTGCCGATGACCCGGATCGAATCGATCGTAGAAGATTGCTGGGCAAAAACGGATGCAGCCGAAAGAAGAAGGATCAGGACGAGCGCGAGCCGGGAAAACAGGCCGGATGTTTGCAACCGGCGGGACTTCGAGTCGTGCTTGATCTTCACCGGGCTGGAGCCCTGCGGCGAGCACAAGTACTGGTGCGGTCCAAGGTAAGGCTTCACGGGAAGAATATGCACACCCTCACTGCGTAAGTTCTGTTACAGCCTTTAGGAAAGATTGATTTTACCATCTCAAAGACGGTGTTTTCGGACCGCGACAACCTCACCTGAACCACGGATGAAGCGCTTGGTTCGGAAACAGAAACCTTCCCCAGTTTTTCGTGCCGCGCTTACGAGCACCCCACGGACGAAGACCTGTTCGAGGGAACCCCGCTTATCGCGTCATTCCGGGCACAGGGCAATTAGCGACACCGATGACGAAGAGGATTGCAGGAAAAACAGCTATCGATCCCGACAACGAATCTCGTCGCCAAAAGCCCGCTCATTTGGGTCCTAACTCAGTTTACCGGACCCAAATGGGCTGGAGAGCCACCAACACTGCACCACACGGAGAAAGACCTGTCCCCCTGGACCCGTGTGATCACCCCACGAACCGTCCCAACGGGTTCTCGTCTGTCCGTGGGGACCCTGAATGTCACCATATGCGCGATTGCACGGTTCTTAGACGCAGGTGAGCTCGACATGACATCCTCAGACCGGAAGACGGTTTTCCCACACGAACCGGTCCTGTCCGTGGGAACCCAGCGAACACCCCGCGAACCAAGACCCGTTCGTGGGGACCCGGGATTGAGGAGAATATGGCAAACGCTGCCGGATCGGTATTCGATTTCAACGTCGAAACCCTGGATGGACGGCCAATGCGTCTCGCGGAGTACGCCGGAAAGGTGCTGCTGATCGTCAATACCGCGAGCCGGTGCGGGTTCACTCCGCAGTACGCGGGGCTGGAAAAGCTTTATCGGATGTATAAGGACCGCGGTCTCGAAGTGCTGGGCTTCCCGTGCAACCAGTTCGGCGCCCAGGAGCCCGGTTCGGCAGCCGAAATTGGCTCCTTCTGCGAGCAGAACTACGGGGTAAGCTTCTCAATGCTTGCCAAGATCGATGTGAACGGCGACAACGCGCACCCTCTCTACCAGTTCCTGAAAAAGGAAAAACCCGGATTGCTGGGACCGCTGGGCTCCAGCGCCATCAAATGGAATTTCACCAAGTTCCTGGTTGATCGCGGCGGCAGAGTCGTGTCGCGGTACGCCTCAACCACGAAACCCGAAAGCCTGGCAAAAGACATTGAGAAGCTGCTGGACGCGAAACAGGGGTGAGCGATGCGCAAAAGCCTGCCGATGATCTTGATCCGGATTATTGTGGGCCTGGTGTTTGTGACCGAGGGGATTTTAAAGTTCGTCTACTCGGCCGAACTGGGCACCGGGCGGTTTGCCCATATCGGGCTTCCGTTCCCCCATTTCCTCGCCCCATTTGTGGGCGTGGTTGAGATTGCGGCAGGCAGCACAATCATCCTGAATCTCTACGCCGGCGATGCCGCGCTGCTCCTGCTGATCGTGATCCTGACGGCGATCTTCACCACCAAGGTGCCGATCCTGTTGGGGCATCACCTGGGCGTCTTCGCTCCGCCAAAGCTTGAGCACTACGGCCTGCTGAGTTTCATCCACGAGTCGCGAACTGACCTGTGCATGTTGTTCGGCCTGGTGGCCATCCTCCTCGACAGCGGAATGAAGATCAGCCTCAAGGGAAAGTAGCCGCAAAGCACTCAATCAGCCATCAAAGCGATACGCGCTGATCTGCGCACCCATCGGCTCATCGGTAAAAATGCGCTGCCCGGGTGCTTCTCCGCCCGCTCCGGCTGCAACCATAAGAGGAACCAGGTGCTCTTCCCGCGGATGCGCGTACGTCGCAAACGGGGCGCTGCGCCACTTGGCAAGAAGCGCGTTGCGTTCGTGCGCAGGCGATTCGATTGCCCCTGTGAGCCAAGCATCGAAGGCGCGGGCGCGCTCCGCTGTATGCGGAAGGAAGTACCCGCGCAGGTTGTGGAAGCTCATGCCGCTGCCGATGATGAGCACGCCTTCATCGCGCAGAGGCGCAAGTGCGCGACCTGCTGCAATGTGCAGCGCCGGATCGAGCGACTGGTCGAGCGAGAGTGTGACCACCGGAATCTGCGCCTCTGGAAACGCCACTTTCAGCGGAACAAAGACTCCGTGGTCGTAGCCTCGCGTCGCGTCCGTTGCGGCGGGCAAGCCGGCGCTGCGCAGGATTTCGGCGACACGAGCGGCCAATGCCGGGTCGCCGGGCGCGGGCCATGTGAGCTGATACGTATGCGCGGGGAAGCCGGCGTAGTCGTAAATCAGCTTCGGTTCGGATGCGGTGCCGGCCGTGAAAGCCGGCTCTTCCCAGTGGCCGCTGATTACGAGCAGCGCCTTGGGCTGGGCGGGCAGGGTGGACGCGATCAACTCAAGGAACCGCTGAGTGGCGTGCCATGAATCGGCCGGACCCCAGGTCCAGTCCATGAAGAAGCAGGGGCCTCCGCCGTGGGGGAGAAAGATTGCGGGTTGACGGCTGGGGTTGGCGGTCATGGTCGTTCTCCGGCTCGGCCGGCCCGGGTTACCGGGCTGACCGAGATTATCTGTTCAAACAAGAATTTGATGAGCGGGTGCGGGCCGGAGATTCACGAGGTGATCGCCTACTGGATAGGCGGGGCCATGAAGTACACATAAATGATCATGGCCAAGCCGATGAATCCAGGAATAAGACCGCACAGATAAACAGGTTCGCCACCGGGGATAAGGGCGCGAAGGAAGATCAGAAGACCCACACCGACGCCCATATTGATGACTCCCGCAATCTTGAGGCCTTCACGCGCTTTAATGGCCTTGATGCGCTCTTCTTCGCGAAGCAGCTGGACGGCGGCATTGCCGGCATCGCCGGGGGCTTCGGCTACGCGCCGGAAGGTCTCGGCCTTGTAGAAGGCCTCGCGCTCCTTGCGGCGATGTTCCATCCAGGTGGCGGTGGGAAGGAAAATGCCGAAGAGCGCCAATGCGCCGACGGCCAGAAATATCCACATCCCGTTCATGGCGAAGAACGCTTCGGGGTCGGCGAGAAACTGAATTACGAGGTGTGTCATACAATCCTCCTACTTGCCGGGGGCTGGTTTAAACCCATGCGTACGGTGGGACAGGGCGGCTTCCGGAGCGGTTGCATTTTCTTGTGGGCGAGACAGGGAGGTGCGAAAACGATGACATGGCGGGCGGTGTTTGCATTCGTTCTCGTGGTGATGATCGCCGCCTCGATCGGCATGGCGGTGTTCGCGGTAGAACGGAGCCCCGGATGGACACTTAATCCCGGGGCGGCGATGTACCTGCGCGAAGCGTGGTTCGCGCTCCTGGTCTACGCAGGCGCAATCGTCGTGGTCGTGGCCAACCGCGGCGAAGAGTGGGACGAGGAGTTGCAGAACGCGGCCAGGTTCGGGACCATTGCCGGACTTGTCAAGGTGGCGAATATCGTCCTGGAACACGCGAGGTCTGCGGAAACCCGCATACCGGCATTGAACATAGCGGCGATGCTCATCATATTTGTGCTTTGGGCGCTGGCGGGCGCGCGCACCGCCCGGGACTTGCGGCACTTCCGCCCCGGGGTGATCGCCGCCGTGATGAGTGCGGGGGTGTGCATGGTGATTGCTGTTACCGCGGGATTTGCGGTTGAGCTGTTCATCTCCCCTCCCCGGCCCGATTTGATATCGACTTGGGAAGACTTCAAGCGCAGCGGGTGGATAGACGCGCACGCATTCGGCATTGCCAGCACGCTCGATTCAGCGTTCTCGCGCCTGTGGATGGGGCCTGCGATTGCGCTCGCCGTGGGCGCGGTGGGGGCAGGAATCGGGAAGATGACCGCTCCACGCCGATGAGGAGTATGCTCCAACAAAATGCAACCGGCCCCGGCGGGCGGCTGTCCCACCGGAATGAGAGGGGCGGAAGTGAGTACGACTGCCCAGAACACGAGCGCTGCGCGCGGCCTTGACCCCGATCTGGCCGATGTGGAGCGGGTGCTCGCAGGAGACGTGAATGCCTTTGAGGGCATCGTACGCCGCTGGCAGGAACCGCTGGTGAACATGGCGTGGCGCTACTGCCGCGATCGCGGGCACGCCGAGGAGATGGCGCAAGAGGCCCTGGTGCGCGCATGGCGCGGGCTCAGGCAATGGCGGCGCGAGGGCAGCTTTTCCACGTGGCTGTTTGCGCTGGCGGCGAATGTGTTCCGCTCGGAGCTCAAGCGCTTTCCGGTCGTCAATGTGCCGATGGAGGATGCGCCGGAGCCTTCGCAGGCGGCGGCGCAGGAGAGCGGGTTGGCCACGCGGCAGTTCGAAGACATGGTCCGGCGGGCGGTGCTGGCGTTGCCGGTGCGCTATCGCGAACCTGTCGTCCTCTTCTACTTCCACGAGATGGACGTGGGTGCGGCCGCCCGTACCATGGGCATGCCCGAAGGCACGGTCAAAGCACGGCTGGCAAGGGCAAGAGCGCTGCTCAAGAAGCGCTTTCCGCATCTTGAAGATCAGCAGGCGGCGATGGAACTGGCGGAGAAGGAGGCCTGACCATGGAACCGGCAAAGCAGGATCCCGTAATGGAAAAGATGGTCAACCTCGATCGGATTCTTCATGCGGAAGTGGAACTGGCGCCTTCGTCGGGCTTCGTTGAGTCGGTGATGGATCTCGTGCGCGAAGAGGCCGCCGCTCCCCAACCGATTCCGTTCCCGTGGAAACGTGCACTGCCGGGAATGACGATTGGCGCCGCTGGGTTGGCGTGGTGCGCGGTGAAGCTGGTGCAGGCGGGCGTTGCAGAAGTGAGAACTCCGCTGCTCGTGCGTCTCCATCCTGCCGTATTTATGAGTTGGCCAATCGAGAGCGCAGGCTGGGTTGCCGCGGCACTCGGCGTTTCGCTCCTGTCGTGGCTGCTCGCGCGGCGCATGGTGGGGCGGAACGGGCTGCTGTAGCCCGGCAGGCTACTCGATTGCGAAGACAGCGTAGACCGTGGCTTCGCGGCTAACCTTGTGCGGTTCGATCGCAAGCGGTTGCGAAGCCTGCGCCGTTCTATCGGCCGTCATGGCATTCATCATGAGCGGGCGTGGTCCAATGGCTGCCAGCTGATTCGTCACATAGAGCGGCGACCCGAGGCGCACACCCATTCCCTTTGCGAGAGCCTCGGCATTCTCCCTGGCGCGGGTTGCTGCGCTATCGAGCGCCTTTGTCTCGAGGGCGTGCTCATCCTTCACGGTCCAATCGACCTGACCGCTGGTTGTGGCACCGGCGGTCACAGCTACATCCAGAATCTCCGCAGCTTTTTCAGGCGAGACTCTCACGGTCCACTGCTGAGTGAGTTTGAACTTATGCGGCTTGCTCCAGTCGCGATCCAGGTACTGCGACTCGCTGCGGATATCGGCTTCGGCGACTCCCGCCTGCTTCAAGGCTGAAATGATGGCATTGGACGTGCGGGCTCCATCGGCGTACGCGGCCTTTGCGTCTTCAGGCTGGGTATCGAATCCGATATGCAGGATAGCGAGATCCGGCTCAACTGAGACGTTTTCGCTTGCCGTGACACTGAGAGTGCGATTGCTGGAGCCGATATTCAACTGCGGCTGCATGAGTTGTTGCGCTCGAGAGGCCAATCCCGCACAGAGGATTGCCCCTGCGGCGAGTGCGCGAAAAACCATCATTTGTTGCTCCTCTTTTGATTCGACGCAACGATAGCACGACCCGCTTAGCTGCTTCGCTGCATTCTTATGAACAGGGAATGAGGGAACATTACTTTCTTGCGTGCTTCTCTCCAAATTGCCGGAGTTTAGCGAGGATTGCGGCGGCCTGGCCGGAATCGATGGCCTCTGCGCCCATGGCTACTCCCTCTTTCAGACTCCCGGCAAGCCCTGCTGCGACGAGAGTTGCGGCCCCATTGAGCAACACAATATCGCGGCGCGCGCCGGGAATGCCGGTAAGCACGTCGTAGAGCAGCGCCTTGTTCATCTCAATGTCGCCGCCGATGAAGTCGGCGAGGGCTGCGCGTGGCAGGCCGGCCATTTCCGGTGTGATGCGGGCGGCCTTGAGCGCAGGCTCGGCGCCGGGCTCCGCCTCTTCGATGCGCGCGACCACCGACTCTCCCGTGGTTGTGAGCTCGTCGATGCCGTCGGTGCCGTGGACGACGAACGCACGCCTCGATCCGAGGGCCTGGAGCGTCCGGCCGACCAGCAGCACGCGGCTGGGCGCGAGCACGCCGACGACCTGGATGCGGGCGTGTGCAGGATTGGTGAGCGGCCCGCAGAGATTGAGAATGGTGCGAAAGCCAAGAGCCCGGCGCAGCGGCCCCAGGGTTTTCATCGCCGGATGGTAGAGCGGCGCGAAGAGAAACACGAATCCGGTTTCACGCAGGCACTCGACAGCGAGTTGGGGCGTGAGGTCGATGGGAACGCCGAGGGCCTCAAGCACGTCGGCCGCTCCGCAACGCGAGGTGACGGCGCGATTACCATGCTTCGCGACCTTGGCTCCGGCGGCTGCCGCGACCAGCGCTGCGCCGCACGAGATGTTGAACGTGAGCGGACCGCCGCCGCCCGTTCCGACGCAGTCGACCAGCTCTGCACGCTCTTCGTCAGTCAGCGGCACCGGGATGCACTGCTCGCGCATCACGTCGACAAAGCCGGCGAGTTCGGGCGCCTGCTCGCCGCGGGTTGCAAAGACCGTGAGCAGCGCGGCGGTTTCGACGTCCGGAACCTGCCCCGAGAGGATCTGGCGGAGCACATCCGCCGCCTGTTCGCGGGTGAGCTGTGCGCCGTCTTCAGCGAGCGGCTTGAGAAGGGTCTTCAGCGAGTCCATATCTCTCAGTATGGTAACTGCGCGGTGGATGAGTGATCCATGATTGCAAACGGTGTTGATGAGATTTCAAGAGCGAGGTGCGCGCAGTTTGCGACCCTTTCGTGCAGCAAGATAGTATTTGGATACCGCTGGCACGATCGCGCTGTACGGTCTCTTCGTTGTTCAAACTGTTTTTCCGGACAAATCAGCGGACGTAGCGGTTCCTACCAACATGAAAATTCACGAGTATCAGGCAAAAGAAATCCTGGCGAAGTATGGCGTTGCCGTGCCGAAGGGCGAGATGGCAAACACGCCTGAAGAGGCTGCCGCGGAGGCCCGCAAGCTGTTCGCCGAGGGCGTCAACGGCGTGGTGGTGAAAGCGCAGATTCATGCAGGCGGCCGCGGCAAAGGCGGCGGCGTGAAGGTGGCGCGCAATCGCGATGAGGCTGAAACGCATGTGAAGAACATCCTCGGCATGCAGCTCGTTACGCATCAGACCGGTCCGCAGGGGCAGAAGGTGCAGCGGCTCCTGATCGAGGAGACGGCGGCAATCGATCGCGAGCTGTACCTTGGCATCGTGCTCGATCGCGCGACGGGCAAGCTGGTGTTCATGGCGTCGCAGGCCGGGGGTATGGAGATTGAGGAAGTGGCCGCAAAGACGCCGGAAGCCATCTTCAAAGAGAGCATCGACCCGGCTGTCGGATTCGGCTCATGGCAGGCGCGCAAGCTCGCGTTTGCGCTTGGACTGAAGGCGACGCAGATCAACCAGGCGGTTGCGTTCCTGCAGAGTCTATACAAGGCATTCATCGATACGGACGCCTCGTTGATCGAAATCAATCCCTTCATCACGACCAGGGATGACAAGCTTTTTGCGCTCGACGCCAAGATCAACTTCGACGACAACGCGCTGTTCCGGCATCCCGATATCAAGGCGCTGCGCGATGTGGCCGAGGAAGATCCGCTGGAGGTAGAGGCGAGCAAGTACGCGCTGAACTACATCAAGCTGGACGGCACGATCGCCTGCATGGTGAACGGCGCGGGACTGGCGATGGCGACAATGGACATCATCCAGTACGCCGGCGGCAGCCCCGCGAACTTCCTTGACGTGGGCGGCGGCGCGACGCAAGAGCAAATCGAGCACGCGTTCGAGATTCTACTGTCGGATGCGAATGTGAAAGCGATCTTCATCAATATCTTTGGAGGCATTCTGCGCGTTGACCGGCTGGCCACAGGCGTCGTGGCCGCAGCACGCAATCTGCACGTGAAAGTGCCTATTGTCCTGCGCCTCGAAGGCACCAACGTCGAGGAAGGCCGCAGAATTCTGCAGGAGTCGGGATTGAACTTCCAGGTGGGCGCAACGATGAAGGAGGCTGCAGAGTTGGTGGTGGCCGCCGCGAAAGGGGCTGAATAATGTCGGTTTTGGTGGATAACAATACGCGGCTCATCGTGCAGGGCATTACGGGCAAGGAAGGCACGTTTCACGCGCTCGGGTGCGCGGAGTACGGCACCAAGGTCGTGGGGGGCGTGACTCCGGGCAAGGGTGGAACCACGCATGAGGGCTGGCCGGTGTTCAACACCGTTGCCGATGCGGTGAAGGAGACCGGCGCCAACGCGACGATGATCTTTGTGCCGCCGCCGTTCGCCGCCGATGCGATTCTCGAGGCAGAGGACGCGGGTATTCCGTTGATCGTGTGCATCACCGAGGGCATTCCCACGCTCGACATGGTGAAGGTGTGGGCGAAGCTGAAGAACTCGACGTCACGCCTGATCGGGCCGAACTGCCCGGGCGTGATTTCGCCCGGCAAGGCCAAGATCGGCATCATGCCCGGCCGTATTCACAAGGAAGGAAACGTCGGCATCGTGTCGCGCTCAGGCACGCTGACCTACGAGGCCGTACATCAGCTCACGCAGCGCGGCATCGGGCAGTCGACCGCAATCGGTATCGGCGGGGACCCGATCATCGGCACCACGCACATCGACGCTCTTCGCCTGCTGAATGACGATCCCGAGACCGAAGCGATCATCATGATCGGCGAGATCGGCGGCACCAACGAAGAGGCTGCCGCTGCGTTCGTGAGGGAGAACGTGAAGAAGCCCGTTGTAGGTTTCATTGCCGGGCAGACCGCGCCTCCGGGACGCCGTATGGGCCATGCGGGCGCCATCATCTCCGGCGGGCAGGGAACCGCCGCCGACAAGATGAAAGCCATGCGCGAGGCGGGTATTCACGTGGTCGTGTCTCCTGCCGAGATCGGCGCGACACTGGCAAAGGTGATCGGCAAGCAGGGCAGCTTTTAGCGTCTACCCTCTAGGGGCTGCCTTTCACCACACCCGGCACGGCTTGGCGCTCACCATCTTGTCGGGCAGCTTGCAGTTGAAGCTCTTCGCGAACTCCTGCAAATCCTGCAGAACGGAGTTCGTGCGGTACTCATCCGGCGCGTGCGGATCGGTCTGCGCCTGGCTGCGCAATTGCTCGGGGCGCGTGTCGGTGCACCATTGCTGCGCGTAGGCGATCCAGAAGCGCTGCTCGGGCGTGTAGCCGTCCGTCTTCGCCATCATGTCCAGGTGCTGTGCCTGTACCTTGTCCTGCCACGCAAGCCACGCAAGCCACAACCCACCGAGGTCGGCGAGATTCTCGCCCAGCGTGAGTTTCCCGTTCAGGTGAACGCCGGGAACAGCCTCAATGGCGTCGTACTGGTCGACCATGCACTGGGCCTTCTGCTTGAATTTCGCTTCGTCGTCCTTGGTCCACCAGTCCTTCAGGTTGCCGTCCTTGTCATACTGGCGGCCTTCGTCATCGAAGCCGTGGGTCAGCTCGTGGCCGATGGTCGATCCCATGTCGCCGTAGTTGGCCGCGTCATCTTCCTTATCGCTGAAGAAGGGCGGCTGAAAGTACCCGGCCGGGAAGTTGACGTTGTTCTGCTGCGGGTCGTAGTAGGCGTTGACCGTGGGCGGCGACATATACCACTCGCCCTTGTCGACCGGCTTGCCGATCTTTGCCAGTTCGCGATTGAAGTTGAACTGCCGCACCCGCTCCTGGTTGCCCAGCGGATCGCCGCGCACAATGACGAGCTTCGAGTAGTCGCGCCACTTGTCGGGGTAGCCGATCTTGTTCATCACAGTCTTCAGCTTTTCCTTGGCCTGCTCCTTCGTGGCAGGGCTCATCCAGTTGAGTGAATCGATGTCCCTGGCCATGGCCTGTTCGATGGCCAGCGTCATCTCGAGCGCCTGCTGTTTTTCCGCGGGCGGAAAGTACTTGGCAACGTAGACCTGGCCGAGCGCTTCGCCCATCTCGTGATCCACGCGGCTGGTGCAGCGCTTCCAGCGCTCCTGCTGCTTTTCTGCGCCATTCAGGATGTGTGCGTAGAAGTTCCACGATTCGGTCTCGAACGCTTCCGGCATGCTGGTGCCGGCGTAGGCGTGCAGCAGGTGCCAGCGCAGGTAGGTGCGAATCTGGTCGAGCGGTGTATCGGCAACGAGCGCGTTGAACTCGGCCATGAACTTCGGCTCGGAGTCGTTGGCCTTGCCGGATGCGGGCGCGTGGGCGGCTTCAACATAATCGTTCAAATTGAAATGCGTGAATACCTTCGAGAGTGCCGCCACATCCGTAGGATGATTCAAATTCTGCGGGTCGCGCATCTCCGTGATGGTCAGCGAGGCCTTCGCGAGCCGCGTTTCGATCGCCATCACAGTATCGGCATCCTTCGCTGCCTGTGCTTCGGGCTCGCCGGCCAGCATGAATATCTTGTGCACGTGGTCGACGTACTGCTTACGCTGTTCGACGGACTTGGGATCAGTGCGGAAGTAGTAGTCGCGCTCCGGCAGTCCAAGCCCGCCCCCGTTGTAGAACGAGATCACCTGGTTTGCGTTGGCGAAATCCTGATTGGCGCTGAAATCAAAAAATGCATTCACGCCCACGGTATGAAGATGCGCAAGCAGCGCGGGGAGCTCGTCAGGGCGACTCAGCGCCGCAATGCGGTCGAGTTCAGGCTTGACGGGCGTAAGGCCGAGCTTGTCAACGGCAGCCGTGTCCATGCAACTCGCGTATTCATCGCCGATCTTCTGCTCATTCGGCGTGCGATTCGGTTCCGGCTTTGAGGCGTCCTCGAGAATCTGCTTCAGGTGCAGTCGATTCAGTTCGTAGAGTTCCGTGAAGCGTCCGTATGAGGTCTGGTCCGGCGGCAGCGGATTGCGCTTGAACCAACCGTTGCAACTGTATCGATAGAAGTTCTCGCAGGGGTCGACGGATTTGTCGATCAGCGAAGAATCGAAAACGCGCAGCTCGTGCGCCGTTTGCGCGGACTGTGTTTGATCCTGGCTGAAAGCGGGTACAGCGGCGAGGAGTGCAATCAGAGCAAGGCCGGAGGTAGAGAGTACTGCGGCAAAGCGTAACATGGCGAAAGCCTAGCAGATCGGGCCCGGGTCGGTCGTCATTTTCGACCAGTACAATAATGGATGGCTAAGACCAATTCTGAGGAGTAACTGAGTGGCGCAACGCACTTTCAGCATCATCAAGCCGGACGCGGTCAAAAAGGGATTCACGGGAGCCATCCTGGCCGAAATTGAAAAGGCCGGCTTCAGGATTGTGTCGATCCGCAAGCAGTCGATTTCGAAGGAGCAGGCGCAGGGCTTCTATTTCGTGCACAAGGAGCGGCCCTTCTTCAACGGCCTGTGCGAGTTCATGTCGTCCGGTCCGCTGTTCCTGATGGTGCTCGAGAAGGACAACGCCATCGCTGATCTGCGCAAACTGATGGGTGCGACCAATCCGGCCAATGCCGAAGAGGGCACGATCCGCAAAAAGTACGCGGGATCGATCCAGGAAAACGCGATCCACGGCTCCGATGCCGAGGATACGGCGAAGTTCGAGATTGGCTACTGGTTCGCGGGATACGAGTTGATCTAGGCGGAGCAGCCGTCCTTCTTCCCCTAACCGAGAAGATTGTCAACCTTCTCTCGAAGCGCGGCCACTTCCCTCTGGAGTTCCGCGACAGTAGCCTCAAGCTGTGCAATGCGGTCACCCTGCTCCGATGGCATTGACGCGGATTGCGGTGTGGACTGGCCGCCCGACGGCATCGGTATCGATTCAACCGGGCCCGACAGCAGGTGCGCGTAGCGCGCTTCGCGTGCGCCGGGCTGTCGCGGCAGGAGCGCAACCAGCGCTAGCTCGCGCTCCATCAACTTCTGCAGTCCTGCAATCACATCACTGACCTCGGCAAACTCGTGCATGCGCTCGGTGCGGCCGCGCAGTTCGCCCGGAGTTTGCGGTCCGCGCAGCAGCAACACGCAGATCAGCGCAGTCTCTGCGCGGCTGAAGTTGAATGCCTCGCCCAACCAGTGCTCGTACTTCATTACGCGGCCATCGGCGGAACGGGCGCGTCCGGCAAGCTGCTTCGCTTCCAGCGCGTGCAGTGCCTGCCGCAAGTCATCTTCGTCGAGATTCATGACCGGCTCGCGGTTCGAACGCTGATTGCATGCGTTGATCAGCGCGTTCATCGTGAGCGGGTAGTAATCGGGCGTGGTGACTTCTTTTTCAACAAGTGCGCCCAGGACGCGGGCTTCGGCGGTGGTGAGCTTGATGGGCTCGGTCAGCATGCATCTATTGTGACATTGCGGCGTGTGATCCCAACCTTCCGCACAACCACCCCAGCAAACGGAGACCTGTTGCCGGGGTCCCCGGATGCGCGGAAAGGATGGGCACCCAAATCATGCATTTGGCTTGTTATGCTGGCTCTTCCCGCGGCTTGCGACTTCGCGTCAGCAGGTAGTAGACGACCGGTGTCACCACGAGGCTGAGCACCATCGAGACCGCCAGTCCGCCGATGACGGCGATGGCCAGCGGCTGCAGCATCTGCGAGCCTGCGCCCAGCGCAAACGCCAGCGGCAGCATCCCACACACGGCCGCAAGCGCGGTCATCACGATCGGCCGCAGGCGGCGCTGCGCAGCGTACATCATGGCCTCGGCTGGTGCAGCACCCTCGGAGCGGTACTTCTCATCCGCGTCCAGCAGCAGGATGCCGTTTTTCGCCACAATGCCGATCACCATGATCAGGCCCATGAATGAAGAGACGTTGAAGGTGGTGCGCGTTATGAGCAGCACAAGGATCACGCCCGAGATCGACAGCACCGACGAGGTGAGAATCGCAATCGGCGCCGGGAAATTACGGAACTCCGCAAGCAGCACGCCAAACACCAGCGCCAGCGCGAGCATCAGAACCTTCAGCAAGTCATGGAACGACTTCTGCTGCTCCTCGTAAGTGCCGCCATAGTTCACTCGCACCGCCGGAGGCAGATGAAGACCCTCAACTGTCTGCTGCACCTTCGCCATGGCGGTGCCGAGGTCCGAGCCTTCCAGTCGTCCTGTTACGACAACCATCCGTTGCAGGTTCTCGCGGCGGATCTCGTTCTGCGGCGGTAGCTGCTGGATGAAGGCGAGCGAGCCCAGCGTCGCCGTGTGTCCCGACGAGCTATTGAAGACGGTGTTTTCGATCGCATCAAGCGATTTGCGATGGTCGTCGCTGAGTCGCACGCGGATAGTGTACGGACGGCCGTTCGCGATCAGCGGATCGTTTGTTGGCAGACCGTCGAGAATCGACGTCGCATCTTCTGAAACCTCCGTCGGCGTGAAACCCAGCCGTGCCGCGACCGTCGGGTCGACCTGAAAGTTGGTAGCGGGACCGCTGATGGTGTTCTCGATCCCGTTCTGCACATCGACTACGCCCGGAATCTTCTCGATTGCGCTGCCCACGCGCGGGCCGAGCTGCGTCAGCAGAGTCTCGTCATTGGCGAAGATCTTGATCTGTATGGGCTCGGGGGCATTCGAAAGATCGCCGATCATGTCCTGCAGCACCTGCGTGAACTCGACGTCGAGTTCAGGCTCCGTGGCCTTGATCTGTGAGCGCACATCCTCCATGATCTCGTCGATGCCACGGCTGCGCTTTGACTTGAGTTTCACGGTGAAGTCGCCTGTGTTGGCCTCCGTCACCGCGGCGAGCCCCATTTGCAAACCGGTGCGGCGCGACGTGCTCTCGACCTCCGGTTCAGACCGGAGGATGCGCTCAACGTGCTGGAGCACGCGGTTTGTCTCGGTCAGCGAACTGCCCGCCGGCATGATGTAGTCGAGGATGAAGCCGCCCTCGTCCATCCCCGGCAACAGGTCAGAGCCCAGAGCCTTGTAGCCGAAGTATGTCCCGATTATCAGCAGCAGGCATGCGCCGCCCAGCCACAATGGCTTTGCCAGCGCCCAGTCAAGCACGCTGTGATGGACGCGCAGGACCCGACTCAGGAGCTTGCCGGCGGCGTGGTCATGATGTTTTGCATCTTCGGAGCGGTGATCGCGCAGCAGCGCCAGGCTCAGGCCGGGCGTCCATGTCAGCGCCAGCATTAGCGACGTGAGCAGCGATGCGGCCATCGTAATGGCCAGGGCGCGAAAGAACGTGCCCGTCACGCCAATGACTGAGACCAGCGGCAGAAAGACAACAACCGGTGTGATGGTTGAGCCGATCAGCGGAACCGTGATCTCCTTGAGAGCCTTGCGCACGGCGCTGGCACGGGGTTCGCCGTTGTCGCGGTGCATCACGATGTTTTCGACGACCACGATGGCATCGTCGATGACGAGCCCAATCGCCGCCGCGAGACCACCCAGCGTCATCAGGTTGAAGCTCTGCCCGATCGTCCACAGCACGAGAACGGTCACCGCAATGGTGACGGGAATGACGAGCCCCGCGATCAGCGACGAAGTCCAGTCGCGCAGGAAAAGGAAGAGGATGATGCAGGCGAGGATGAGCCCGATGAAGATTGCGTCGCGCACGCTTGCGATGCTGTCGCGCACCAGTTGCGATTGATCGTAAAACGGCTCAAGTCTGACGCCCGGCGGAAGCTTCTGGCGCAACTGCTTGATCTGCGCGTCCACGGCATCGGCCACGGCGACGGTGTTGGATTCGGGCTGGCGCGCGATGTTGATCAGCACCGCGTTTTTCCCGTTTGCCGTCACGGTGGTGTAGACGGGAAGCGTTGATTGCTCAACTGTTGCCACGTCGGCCACGCGCACGGGTGCGCCAGCGGCTGTTGTTTTGATTACAAGCTGGCGCAACCCGTCCGCATCATGCACCTGCGCGCCCACAAGCCCAAGGATGAGCTGATGATTGGCTTCGTACAGGCCCGGCGAGTCGACAATATTCGAAGCCTGGATCGCGTTCACCAGGTCGGTGACGGTAACACCGTTTGCGGCCAGCAGTGCAAGGTCCGGCGTCACGTGAAACTCCGGCACCTGCCCGCCCTGCACAACCACCCTGCTCACGCCCTCGACGCGATTGAGCGGCGGCTTCAGGTCGTAAGTGGCCGTCTCCCACATTTGCGTCTGCGGAACCGTGTCGGAGGTGAGACTGTAGCCGAGTATCGGAAATGTGGCGAAGGTGAGTCGATTCGTGGTGATGCGCGCCGTGGACGGCAGCGTCTGGCCCACTTTGCTGAGTGCAGCGTCGGTAAGCTGCAGTTCGCGGTACATGTCCACGTTCCAGTCGAAGAAAAGACTCACCTCAGCCGAGCCGCGGCTCGTTGTCGAGCGCACCGTGACCAGCCCCGGAACCGAGTTCACCGCGTCTTCGATAGGCCGCGTGATCGTGACTTCCATCTGTTCTACGGGCATCACGCCGTTGTCCACGCCGATGACCACGCGCGGAAAGTTTGTCTCAGGAAAGACGGAAATGGGCACCTGCAGCGCGGCATAGATGCCTGCGAGCGTCAGGACGATGACGAAGAAGAAGATCGGTCGTGTGAAGCGTGTCAGCCAGAACGATTCTTCGCGATCAACCGGCGCTTGAGTGGCGATCGACATCACTCCTTGTCGCCTCCCGCCGCGGGCTTGTCGTCGTCTTCATCGGCTTTGCCGATTTTCACCTTGGCGCCTTCATCCAGCCCGTATGACCCGGTGGTGATGACCATGTCGGCTGCCGTCAGTCCTTCGGTGATCTGCACGTCGTCACCGTCCTGGATCCCGAGCTGGACTGCCTTCTTGTGCGCCGTCCCATCTGCGCCGATCACCATCACGGACTTGGATCCGTCCTGCGCGGTCAGAATCGCCGACGTCGGGACTTTCAACGCGTTCTCCACCGTGCGCCCTGTGATCGATACCTTGACCGGCGTGCCCACTTTCAGCGCACCCGACTTGTTATCGGCCTTCAGCCAGATTTCAATCGTGGTACTGCCGGGGTCGAGCGCCGGGCTGATGAGCGAAACCTTCGCGGGTACCGGATCCTTGACGCCCGGCGCCAGCAGGGTCGCGCTGTCACCGAGTTTCATCTGCTGAGCAAGGCTCTGCGCAATGTGAGCCTTGGCGATCAGCGAAGATGTATCCATCACCGTGAGCAGCGGTGCACCTGCCGCCGGAGTTTCACCGGCGTAGAGAGGCCGATCGGTCACCACGCCGTCGATCGGGCTGCGAATTTCGGAGTAGTTGACCATCGCCGTCGCACCCTTGTATTTGCCTTCCGCCGAAGTAAGCTGGCCCTGTGCGTTCTTGAGCGCGGCCTCGCGACTTACGACCCTCATTGAGTGAAGGTGCTTCGCGGCGGCGTCGTACGCAGCCTGCGCCTGTACCAGCGCGGCTTGCGCTGTGTCGAGATCGCGGCCCGGGATTGCGCCCTCCGCAAAAAGCTGCTTGCGGCTTTTCAGGATGCTGGTGTTCAAATCGAGGTTCGCCTTGGCCTGCCCAAAATCGAGCTCTGCCTTCTGCTCGTCTTCAGGAACCTGCGCCTTGGTAGCCGTGGCGTATGCTGCCTGTGCGGCTTCGTAGGAGCCCTTGTTGTCCTGCGCGGCCGCCGTGAGGTCTGCGTTTTCGAGAACCGCGAGCAGCTGGCCATCTTTCACCTTCGTACCCCGCTGCACGTAGAACTTCTTGACGGGCGCGCTGATCTTCGGCTGGATCGCGGCCTGAGCCAGCGGAGCCAGAATCGCGTCGGCCACGATGTGTTCCGAGATTGCGCCCTGCTCCGGGTGCTCAGCCTGCACGGTAATCTCCGGAGCAGGTGTCTCCTGCTTTTTGCAGCCGGCGAAAACAAGAATGGGAAGCAACGCAGCGGCTACGCCGGCGAACGCGCGCCGCCGTGCACAATGCTCATTCCGTGTGCGATGAATGCGTGTTTCCAAAGCAAATCCGTTCATTGATTCACATCGTTCCCGTCAGAGTTTGCAATCCTGCAAGTGCGGCTTCATAGCGCACGCGGCCATCCTCGCGGGCGTTCTGCGCGGTGATAAATGCCGCTTGCGCATCGACTACCTCCAGCACCGTGGCTTCGCCGCCCGTATAGCGAAGCTTTGTGAGCCGGAGGCTTTCGGCGGCAGTGGCGACGCTGGCATCTAGTGATGCAAGCTGACTTCGCGCGGCCTCGGCCTCGGCGTAAGCCTCGTCGAGCTGTGCGATCAGCCGGCGCTGCGTCGCGGTGAGCGCCACCTTGGCTGCATCCCGCTTGATCTCGCTTTGCTTGACTTTGTGTTCCGTCGCCAGCCAGTCCCATACGGGAATGTCGAGCGTGGCGCTCAGCGAGTAACCGAGGTTTTTTACGTGATCCGGACCGTTCACGGCAAACTGCGGCGCGTCAATGCCGTAGGTGTAGTTAAGCCCGAGTGTGGGCAGATAAGCGGCTCGTGCCGAGAGCACATCGGCGTTGCTCACATCGAGAGCGGCAAACGCGCTCTTCAGCTCCGCGTTATTTTTCGCCGCAAGCTGGTTGACCTCGTCGCGCGAGGCAAGCGGCGCGGGTGTCTCCGGCACGTTGATGGTATAGGGAGTGCGCGGATCGGGAAAGAGGAGCACGGCGAGGTCCAGCCGTGCCTTGTTGGCGTTCAGTTTTGAGTCAGAGAGCTCGCGTTCCCGCCCCTGCTGTTCGAGCTGCGCTTTCACCGTGTCGGCATGTGCGGCTTCGCGCGCCTGCTCGCGCTGGCTGGTCAGTCTGGTAAAGTCCGCAGCCTCGTTGGCCGCACGCTGCGCAACCTCCAGCTTGCGATCGGCGGCGGCCAGCCCGAAGTACAAACCGCTCACTGTCGCAACAAGCCCGCGGCGCGCGATTTCAAACTCTGCGCTCGCAAGAGCGGTAGCGGCATCGGCGCGGCGCACCGCGGAGAACTGCGCGAGGCCGATGTCCTCGTTGATCACTGCCTGACTGGCATACTCGCGGACTGCATTGTTGGCGATAAAGATCGGCGAGGGCTGGGCCCCGGCGCCCTGCCCTGCCTGGTTTTTGAGCCCATTCGGCTGGGTATAGAGCGCCTGGTTGTGATACGTGACGCTGGGCAGCAGTCCGGCGCGCGCAATTGAGCGATCAAGACCCGACACCTTGCTGTCGGCAAGCGCCGAGGCGTAGTTCGGCTCGTTCGCCTGCGCCCGCTTCAGGGCCTCTTCCAGCGTAATCACTACAGGCTGCGCTGTAGCGGAAGCATCCTGCCGCGTGGCCTGAACCGTGTTTTGCGCAGCAGCGCTGATCGCCCCTGGCGCGATTGCGACAAGGAGAGATACGCAGAGCGTTATGCGAGCGGTCGGCACCCGGCCGGCTTCAGTTTTGGAATCAATCCTCACGTCTACGCAGCTTACTGCGAGAACCTTAATTTCACCTGAGTCTTGCACTCAGAAAAACTGAAAACCGGCTCCGCGGAGCCATACTCCGCGCTTAAGATGTTCTGCATGGAAACCAAAACCATAGCTGGTGTTGAAGTCTCCAGGGTGGGCCTGGGCACGTGGGCAATCGGCGGTACAGAGTGGGGCGCCGTTGCCGAAGATTCTGCCATTGCGACCTGTTTGAGCGCGATCGAGCGAGGCATTAACCTCATCGACACGGCGCCGATCTACGGCCGCGGTCGCGCCGAGGAAATCATCGGCAAGGTGGTCCGCGCCCATGGCCGTCGCGACGCGTTCTATATCGCAACCAAGGCCGGTCTTGAATGGAACGACCGCGGTGTTTATGCCAATTCAACTCCGGCCCGGCTGCGACGCGAGATAGAAGACAGCCTGCGCAGGCTTGGAACCGACTACGTCGACCTCTACCAGGTGCACTGGCCCGATACCCTCATCCCTGTGGCTGAAGTGGCCGGGGTGCTGGCGGAGTTCCAGCGCGAGGGCAAGGTCCGCGCGCTCGGCGTCAGTAACTTTGGCGTCGCGCAGATGGAGGAGTTCCGTCGCGTGGCGCCGCTCGCCTCTGACCAGCCGCCCTACAATATTTTCGAGCGCGAAATCGATCGCGAGGTACTGCCTTGGTGCGCCGCGAACGGTGTCGCCGTACTCACCTATAGTTCAATGTGCCGCAGCCTGCTTGGCGGCCGCCTGCAGCGCGGAATGACGTTTGATGCGGCCGATATCCGCGCCGTCGATCCAAAGTTCCAGGAGCCTCGCTTCGGCCAGTACATCACTGCCGTAGAGCGGCTGACCCTGCTGGCACGCGAGCGCTACGGGAAATCGGTCGCGCAACTGGCCGTGCGCTGGGTCCTCGATCGCCCGGGCGCTTCCGTAGCCCTTTGGGGAGCCAAGCGTCCCGACCAGCTGGATGCGGTTGCAGGCGTCATGGGCTGGCGGCTCGATACCGACGCCTTGGCGACGATTGATCGCATCGCCGCCGAGTCCGTGACGGATCCGGTCGGGCCGGAGTATCTGACGCCCATGGTGCGGAAGGCATAAGGAGGAATTCTTTTTCATCACGCGATCAGACGATTTCAAGACGCACCACCCCGCCCCGCTCTGCGATACTAGTTCGTTATGCCCATCGACGACCTGCAGCAGGCTGCTCAAAAAATTGCAAATCTCCTTGCTTCCCTCAACAGGCTGGGCGGAATGCGTTTGAAATACCGCATTACCGCCGGCGAAGGCGCGCGCGACCCCGAAGGGCTGGAGGCACGCGCAATTTACGTGGAGCTTGGCGGGCCCGATGTGCCGCTGCTGACCCAACACAATGGCGAATTGCTGCGGGCGCTCGAGACAATCGCGGCTCAGATGCTGCGGCTCGACTCGCGGGAGCACGACCTGATCAGCTTCGATGCGGGAAACTTCAAGGCGTTGCGCGCGCAGGAGTTGCGCATGTCTGCCGAAATGGCCGCGGAGAAGGTGCGTAAAACGGGCATGCCCTACGCCTTTCCTCCGCAAAACAGCCGCGAGCGCCGCCTGCTGCACCTCGCATTCCGCAACCTGCCCGGCGTGGAGACGGCAAGCTCGGGTGAGGGGCAGGATCGATTTCTTGTCGTCTATCCCGAGGGAAAGACAAATCTGCCCGTGACACCGCCGACACGGCCGCGGGGATTTGGACGGCGATAGAATGGCGGCAAAACCGTGGCAATCCGAATTCAAACGTCTCTGGGGCGAACTCGTGCCGCCTTTCGGGCAGGCCAAAACGGTTCAGGGAGAATTGATTCGCGCCATCGGCAGGTTGAGTGACGAAGCCTATCGGAACGGCAACATCAATTTCGACAAGGACCACGCTATTTTGTGCCAGTACATTCGCGACAAGCTAAAAGATCCAGCGGTCTTCAGCCCAGAGGAGATTGAGGAGATTGATCGCTGCGTCGATCGAATCCTTGATGCGCAACGACCCGACATCAAGGGGCCGAGAACCTGCTTTTCGCGGCTGGCAGAGCAGGTCGTGCGATGGTGCGAATCAGAGAAGAAGTTGATTCCGCACGAGCTGAACAGCGCTCTGAATCGGTAAATCACGCCCGCAAAAAAGGTCCCCGATGGCGGAGAGCCGCTCGCGGGAGAAAGAATGGCGCATCGGCTCAATCTGCCGGTCCATATGCCACAATAACCAGGAATGAAGACTGCAATTTCTCTGCTGATGATGTTTGCGGCGCTCGTGTGTTCCGCGCAGAAGCGCCTTGTGCTCATCGATGAGGACGGCTCCGGCCCCGGCGGTTCGAACCAGATGGCAATGCTGACGCTGTTGCAGGCGCCGCAGGTCGAGGTCCTAGGCATCACGATGGTTACCGGAAACGCCTGGCGCGACGAGGAGACGCTGCACACGCTGCGCATGCTCGAGCTGACCGGCCACACGAATGTGCCCGTAGCCAGGGGCGCGGTCTTTCCGCTCGTCCGCACGGAGCGAGAGACGCAGTTGTCATCCGCGCTCGACGGCAAGGTCACCTGGCTCGGCGCCTGGGGCGAGGGTCCTATGACGCTTCTGGAGAAGAACGGCAGCGTTACTCCCTTCACGCCCGATAAGCTCGACACGCATGGCCCCTACGACATTCCGCCGCTGCCCGAGGGCATGCCCACGCTGAAGCCGATCGACGAGGATGCCGCTCACTTCCTTATCCGCTTGGTGCGCGCGCATCCCCACCAGGTCACCATCTACGCCGCCGGACCGCTGACCAACATCGCACTCGCCATCTCCATCGATCCGGAGTTTGCCGAACTGACGCAGGGAATCGTCGTTATGGGCGGCAGCCTCAATCCGCAGACCGACGACCCCGAGTTCGCCACCAATCCACGCCACGAGTTCAACTTCTGGTTCGATCCCGAGGCGGCGCACATCGTCCTTCGCGCCGCGTGGCCACGCATTGATGTGACAACGGCGGATGTGTCGATCAAGGCCCCCTTCACGCAGGAGATGCTGGACGAAATCTCCAAATCGCAGTCGCCCACAGCAAAGTACATCGCTGCCTGGAGCCAGGACCGGTACTACCTTTGGGACGAACTCACCGCCTGCGCGTGGCTCGATCCCACCATCATCACGAAAGAGAAATCTGTCTACATGGACATTGATCTGAGCCACGGCCCCGGCTATGGCGACACTCTTACATGGACTGACGCGATTAAGCCCCAGACGGGCGTCCGCCTTGTGCACGCACAGCTCGATCTCGATCTGCCGCGGTTCCACAGAATGTTCGTCGACCTGATGTCTCGCTAGAGCAAAAAGTGACGAAACTCAGCAGAATCAAGGCGTTCCTTCCGTACTCTTGCCAAACCGCGGCGTCCGCATTTCTACTAAGAAGAGTAGATTAGATTACTTGCGGTACTTCTCCTTGATTGCCTTGTGTTCACCCCAAACCAAATTGAAAAGAGGAGACAGATGTTTTCTTCAAACTCTTTGCTGAGCCGAGGGCGCATGCCCGTGCTTGCACTGGCGTTGATCATTGCGCTTGCCGGATGCGAATCGAAGATGGACAAGGCGATCGACCAGGCGAAGAAGCAAGCCGCCGCCAGCGGTCAGCCGCAGCAGGTCGTCGCTGTCGACAAGACCGGCACTACGACCACAACCGTGGTGCAGCCGCCCGCCAAGGGCCAGACCACCGAGGCGATGAGCACCACCAGCACGCCTCCGCCGCCCGGAACACCCGTGCCGCCGCCGCAGGATCCCAAGGTGACGCCGCTCGGAGGCGATCAGAGCCAATCTCAAGCTGGTGGCCCAGCCGGATCGGATGCATCAGCCGCACCGGGCGACAAGACATCACCCGCCGGTCCGCCCGCTCCCGTCAAAGTGACGATTACCTCGGGAACCAGCCTCGCGATTCGTATCGATCAGCGCATCAGCGTTAAGACCAGCCACGCCGGGGACACGTTCTCCGGCGAAGTCGTCAATCCAGTCGTGGATCCCAATGGAATCACAATCGTTCCCAAGGGCACGCCCGTGGGCGGCGTCATCGACGAGGCGCACCAGCACGGCCGTTTCAAGGGCGCGTCTGTGCTTGAACTGCGCCTGACCACGATGACCCTGAACGGCACGCAGTATCACCTCAGAACCGCTGACCTCACCGAACACAAGAAGGGCAAGGGCAAGCGCTCGACAGCCATGATCGGCGGCGGCGCAGGCCTCGGCATGCTCATCGGCGGCATCGCGTCAGGCGGCACCGGCCTGCTGATCGGCGGCCTTGCCGGCGGCGGCGCGGGTGCAGCGGGCGCAGGACTCACCGGCAACCGCGACCTCGATATTCCAGCCGAGTCGATTGTGCACTTCAAGCTCGCCCAGGACCTGGTCGTGCAAGGCGAGTAGCTGCGGCCGCAGTCAAGAATCCTCTTGCCAGCCATGTGACCATGCAGAAAGAATGCGGCTGAGGCAAACCGTCATGAGTGAATCCCTTCTCGGCGGGAGCGAACTGGTCGCATTCGCTCCCACCACCGACCCCGCAAAGGCGCTTGCGTTCTACGAGGGCGTGCTCGGGTTGCGTCTCGTCTCCGACGAAAAGCCCGTCGCGCTCGTCTTCGACGCCAACGGGACAATGCTCCGCGTCACCACGGTCCACGAACTGAAACCGCAGCAGTTCACCATCCTCGGCTGGCGCATCGCAGACATCGAAGCCACCGTAGACCGGCTCGCGGCAGCAGGGGTTGAGCTTAATCGCTACAAGGGCGTCAACGACTCCGACCCGCGCGGCATCTGGAACTCACCCAGCGGCGCGCGTGTGGCCTGGTTCAAAGATCCCGATGGAAACGTGCTGAGTGTGACGGAGTTCCCAAAAACGGCCTAGCGTCAAAAAGTTCCTATATGCAAAACGGCCGCGCACCGCGCGGCCGTTTCATTGCGTCAATCCAGAAACATTTACCCGTTCAGCATCTCCTGCAGCTTGTTCAGCGTGCGGTGCAGGTCCTTGTCCGTCCGGCGCAGCTCGTCGATCTTTCCGATGGAGTGCATCACCGTGGTGTGGTGCTTATTGCCGAACTGGCGACCGATCTCAGGCAGGCTGGCCTCGGTCATCTGCTTGGCCAGATACATCGCGATCTGCCGCGGCACAACCACGTTGCGCGAGTTGTTCTTCTGCTTCAGGTCGCTGACCTTCATGCCGAACTGCTCGGCGACCGCGCGCTGGATCGACTCGATTGTGATCTTGCGCACCTGCATGTCAATAAACTGCTTGAGGCATTGCTGCGTGGTTGCCAGCGTGATCTCGGTGCGGTTCAGATTGCACCACGCCACCAGCCGGGTCATCGCGCCTTCGAGTTCGCGCACATTGGTGCGCACGTTCGAGGCGATAAACAGCGCCACATCGGTCGGAAGCTGAACTTGCTCGTTCTCTGCCTTCTTCTGGAGGATGGCGACTTTCGTTTCCAGATCCGGCGGCTGAATGTCCGCGATCAGGCCCCACTCGAAGCGCGACCGCAGCCGGTCTTCAATCTCGGCCAGCTCCTTCGGCGGACGATCCGACGCGATCACGATCTGCTTCATGCTCTCGTGCAGAGCATTGAACGTGTGAAAGAACTCCTCCTGCGTCCGTTCCTTCTGCGCGATGAACTGGATGTCGTCGATCAGCAGCACGTCCACTGTGCGGAAGCGATCTCGAAAGCTGGTCATGCGATCGTTGCGCAGCGAGGTGATCATCTCGTTGGTGAACTTCTCGGCCGAGACGTAGCAGATGCTCGCCGAAGGCTGGCGGCGCTTTACCTCGTGGCCGATCGCGTGCATCAGGTGGGTCTTGCCCATGCCCACGCCGCCATACAGGAAGAGCGGATTGTAGGCGCGCGAGGGTCGCTCCGCCACGGCCAGCGAGGCCGCACGGGCAAACTGATTGCCATTGCCGATGACGAATGCGTCGAACGTATACCGCGGGTTCAGTTGCGCGGCAGTCGACCAGTCGAAGCGCGTCTGCTCCGGCGTGCGCGATGTGGGCGCGGTCGGCGCGTGCGAGGGCAGCGGACCAAATCCGCCGTCCTTGCGCTGCGGAGGAGCCGTAGGATCCTCATCCGCAGTGACAAACTGAACATCATCGAACTCCAGCGATTGCAGGTCGATGGCCTCCTGGATCAGGTCGCCATACTTGTCACCGATGTGCTGGAACTCCTTGGATGGAACGCGCACGTAAAGGGTGCGGCCATTGGCGTGGCTGAAACGGGTAGGCTTGAGCCAGGTCTCAAACGACTGCCGAATTACCTTCTTCTCTAAGGCTGAGAGGATCTGTAGCCATGGATTGAGAGCCGAAGCCGGCGAAATTGCGAATGCCATCGAGCGGATCCTTGCCGGCGTCGCCTATCTAATGCCGTGTGAGTTCAACCATGCGGTCGAGGCAATGGCTCACGCCGCGGATGAAGCATAGCTCATCCACAATCGCTTCTTATAACCTGCCTGCTGCCGTTGATCTGCCTCGATATAAAATGCTGCGAGGCACGGGTTGAAATTCACTCCGTGGGACGCTCGGAAACTTTCTTGAACGGTCCCGATGGTAGCACATTTAGGGTGCGTTGCAATGCCTCTTTCACATAACTTTTCGGATCAAGCCACATGTTGCACCAGCTACGGTGAAAGACGTCACATACAAGCGAGATGCCGCTCCCTGCATCATCATCATTCACTTCGGTAATGCCGCCGTCGAGCACTGAAGACTCTGATGCGGAACCTCGCGCGCGAGTCCGACACAAATCCATCCGGTTTGGAGCGGAGCCTCGGTTTCGAACCGAATGGTTTCAATCGACGACCACCGGCGCTGGATTCAAAATGCAACTTTGATATACTTAATACTTGCCGTCCAGGCCAAGATTTTAAACGAGAAACAGGAGCGCATTCTTATGCCCAAGCGCACATTCCAACCCAACCGGCGTCATCGCTCGAAAACGCATGGCTTCCGCTCACGCATGAAGACAAAATCTGGCGCAGCTGTGTTGAGCCGCCGCCGTGCCACGGGCCGCAAGCGCGTCTCCGTAAGCGCCGGCTATCGCGACTAAGTCGTCCCCGCCGCTTTGTTTCGGCCGGAGCATGTCTCAAAAGTTCAATTCTTCTGGCCGAAGTCCTTCCAGTTCTGCCATGAGCGCAATGTCCAAGCCTGAGCCGCAGTCCGCTGCGCCAAAGACCCGCGAGTCTTTGGCGGGTTCGCGCCTGTGCAAGCACGCGGATTTCCAGCGTGTCTACGCCGAAGGGAAAAAGCGCCGCTCGGCGTCGATGAGCTGGTTTCTCGCCCCGCACGCTGAGGAGGCTGCTCCGCGCGTAGGGCTTACGGTGGGCAAGGTTCTGGGCAAGGCGCACGACCGCAATCGCATCAAGCGCCGGATGCGCGAAGTCTTGCGGCGACATGTTGATCAGTTACCGGCGGGATGCGACCTTATCCTGCACCCGCAGCGCTCCGTCCTCACCATGGAATTCTCGAAACTCGACGCGGAGATTTTGCGTATTCTTCAGCAGGCAAATGCCGACCGCGCGCATGCAAACGCGACTCACGCTCCGCGTCCCGGCAAGGCAGAGCCCACATCATGACGCGTATCTTCCTTGCCATGCTGGAGTTTTACCGTCGCTGGCTTTCGCCGGCGGTGCACTCGCTCGGCCAGGGCGGCGGCTGCCGCTTTGTGCCCACGTGCTCGGAATACGCATCCGTCGCCATCGCAACCCATGGGCCGGTCAGGGGCGTGGGATTTGCAATCTGGCGCTTGCTACGCTGCCATCCCTTCAGCCGCGGAGGCCTCGATCCAGTGCCAACCACCCCAATGAGCAGAGGCCGCTCTCTGGGGACTCCGGAATCCACCACCCCAAAGAGCAAAGATCGCTCTTTGGGGACCACGGAGATGAAAACGGGAGCGGCGGGTCATTTGCCGCACGAACCGTTACCATAGAAAGAGCGGCGAGCCCTCGGCGCGCCACTCCTCAACGACAGGAAGTTACACTTGCCCGAAATTCGTAATCCCAACCTCGAGTCGCAGGGTTCCGGCGGCGGCGCCAGCGGCGGCGATTTCCGCAGCCTGATCCTCTTTACTTTCCTGGCGCTCGCTGCGCTCATGGTCTACCAGTACTTCAAGAAGCCGGAGCCGAATCCACCGGCGCAGCAGACGCAGCAGCAGTCTCAGCAGCAATCGACGTCGGCCTCGCCATCAAGCGGCGGCGAAAAGACTGCCTTCGGCGGAAGCGCGCCGATCTCCATCGAAAAGTACAACACTGCCACTGTTTCTGCCGTCTCTGAGAGCGCCACCACCATCGAGAACGAGAAATTCCGCATCGTCCTCACCAACAAGGGCGCGCAGGTCGTGCACTGGATTCTGAAGAACTACACCGACTCCAGCGGCAAGCCGCTCGACATGGTACAGCAGCAGGCCGCATCGCGCTTCGGTCTTCCGCTCTCGCTCTACACCTACGACAACGCGCTGACCACGCAGCTCAACACGGCGCTCTATCAGCCTTCTGCCACCGGCAATCTGCTCGCGCCCAACTCCGTCACCTTCCGCTATGCGGCAGGCGGCGTCGAAGTCCTCAAGACCTTCAGCTTCGATACCAGCTACGTCATCGGCGTCCATGTCGTCGTCAAGCGCAACGGGGTTCCGGTTCGTGCTCTCGTCGCATGGCCCGCCGGCCTCGGCGACATGGAAGAATTCCTCGCCGCCAGCGGCAAGCGCACAACGTTTTCGGTTCCAACCGTGTCGCAGGTCGCCTGGTCTATCGACGGCAAGCAGGATACGGAGGCGGCCAAGAAGGTCAGCGGCGACGCCACCTTCGATCAGTCCTACAACTACGCGGCGCTCATGGACCTGTATTTCGCGGCTGCATTTCTGCCCGACGCGCCCTCCCGCGCAACGATGGTTACGTTCCATCACACCATCGACCTACCGAGCGACCTGAGCGACCCCAACAGCTCAACGAAGCCGGCTGATGTGGTCGGCCTCGCCATGGGCGACCAGAGCGGCGACACGCAGCTTCGCCTCTACGCCGGCCCCAAGGAAACCGACATCCTCAACTCCGTCCACGCCATAGGCGCCGACGGCCGCGCCACCGGCGAACCGCTCTCATCGCTGATCCAGTACGGCTGGTGGGGCATCATCGCCAAGCCGCTTTACATCGCGCTCCGCGCCTTGCGCAACATGATGGGCCCCGGCATCTACAACTGGGGCTGGGCCATCATCATCGTCACCGTTATCTTCAACCTGGTCCTGCTCCCCACCCGCATGTGGACCATGAAGTCGTCGCTGAAGATGATGCGGATTCAGCCCAAGGTCGATGCTCTCAAGAAGCGTTATTCGCACCTGAAGGTGAACGACCCGAAGCGCGCCGAGATGAACGCGGAGATGGTACAGCTCTACAAGGACGAAGGCGTAAACATGTATGGTGGCTGCCTTCCCATCCTGCTGCAGATGCCGCTCTTCTTTGCCTACTACCGCGTGCTGCTGAACGCCGTTGAGCTGCGCCAGGCGCACTGGTTCTGGCTTACCGATCTCTCGATGCCCGACCCGCTGCACATCCTGCCGCTGCTCATCATCGTTACCATGTTCCTGGTGCAGTTCATCACTCCCTCACCCGGCATGGATCCGATGCAGCGGCGCATGATGGCCATCATGATGCCTGCCATCATGGGCTTTACGCTGTGGCACTTCGCTTCGGGTCTCGCGCTTTACTGGATCACCGGCAACATCATCAACCTGATCATGCAGGTGGCCATCAACAAATCCAGCATGGGCAAGGAAATGCACGAGATTGCCGCCCGTCGTGCTGCGAAAAAACTCGCCAAAGGCGGCAGCACAAATCCCCGTGTAATTCAGGGCCGCCGCTAGCAGCTTCCGATCGGTTGAACTCCTGGGTGCCTTATCCTGGCGACGCTTTTTGTCGCCGGGGTGGGAAACCACAGCTCTCTCTCATCTCTCAATCGCCGCACGAAGAGCCTCGTCAATCTCCGGCATCGAAAACTGAAATCCCGCAGCGAGCAACTTCGCCGGCAGCACACGAGTGCTCGCCAGCAGCGCTTCGTTTGCCATTTGTCCAAACATCATGCATACGGCAAAGGCCGGAACCGTGAGAAACGCCGGCCTGCTGAGTTGCCGCCCCAATGCCCGTGTAACCTCCGCATTTGTGACCGGCTGCGGCGCTGTCACATTCACCGGCCCCGAAATCTCTGTTCGCTCCAATGCAAACAGCACCGCCGCGATGGCATCCACCAGGCTGATCCAACTCATCCACTGCCGTCCGCTGCCGAGCTTTGCGCCCAATCCCACGCGAAACGGCGGCAGCATCTGCTCGAGCGCGCCATGCCCGGGTCCAAGCGCCACGCCAAATCGCAGATGCACGACCCGAATGCCCGCGTCCGCCGCCGGCTTTGCTGCGGCTTCCCATTGCCGGCAGACATCCGCCAGAAAGCCCGTCCCCGGCGCCGATGCCTCATCCAGAACCTCCTCGCCCCGATCCCCATAGATCCCGATGGCCGACGCCACCAGGAACGACTGCGGCGGCCTGCGGAGACCTGTCAGCGCCATCGCCAACCGCCTTGTCGAGTCGACCCGGCTAGCGGCCAGTTCGCGCCGGTACGATTCTGTCCACCGATGCGCGGCCACGCTGGCCCCGGAAAGATGAATCGCTGCTCTCGCCCCTTCCAGCACTGCAGGATTCTCGATGGCCGGGTCAGCGCCGGGATTCCATTGGAGTTGTCCTTCGCCGGTCGGGACACGTCTTAGTAATTGAAGGATCCGATTCCCACGCGCCACCAGCGCACCGTGAAGGGCGCTGCCGAGCATCCCCGACGCGCCGCTCAGTATGATTCCGCCGGAAAGATCTGTGGAATCCATGCTTATAGCATCGACGTTTCTTCAGTGCTCGGCCAATCGGTATGTTGCTCAGAGCAACTGAGTTTAGTAGGATGGGAATGGGTTTTGATCGGGGCAAAACTGCGCCGGCCATACCCTGGAGGGCGGATGACAGAGGCGGCTCCTCGCAACGAAGAAACCCAAAAGTCGCAGGTTGACACCGAAACAACGGAAAAGTTCATTGCAGAGAAACACATCGGCGAGCGCATCAAGCGGTTGCGGCTGAAGAAGTCGATGGGTTTGGTCGAGCTTGGCAAGCACACCGGTCTCTCAGCAAGTTTTCTGTCGCAGCTCGAAACCGGCCGTGTGGTTCCCACACTCCGCAATTTAGCGCGCATCGCGATGGTCTTCTCGAAAGATCTCTCCTATTTTTTTGAGGCCGAACCCCAGTCTATGTTCCGCGTTCACCGTCGCAAGGAGCGCGTGCGGTTGCCGCAGACCGGTGTTGACGAGCCAACGTATTTCTTCGAGAGCCTTGGCTACATGGTGCCAGACCGGCACATGGATCCCTACTTTGCCCAGTTCATCCCGCTGGATCGGACCAGGGAGCCGAGGGCTCACATGCACCCGGGCTACGAGTTTCTCTACATCCTCGATGGCGAACTCGAGCTGCATCACGGCGAACACCACTGCACGCTCGGACCGGGCGATGCCGTCTACTTCGACTCCAGCACACCCCACTCCTACGTGTGCGCGGGGAAGAAACCAGCCGACGCCCTGATCGTCACCATGCACCAACCCCCGGCATCGCAGCCGGTCACTCTGCTGCGCTCCGGCAGCGGCGCGACCCTGGTGCAACGTGCCGTCGCCGGACGCGGAGTACTGGGTCAGCGCGAGCCGGGAGGCAATTAAGCAGGAGATTTTAGAGTTCCACGCTGGCTGACTGAAGGACCGCGTCGCTTTTCTTGACCCGGAGGGGACGGGCCTCGGACCGCGCATCAAATCAATCTGCTTATTGTGGCTTTGCCGGCGCCGTCGTTGTCGAACTCCCCGCGGCGGGTTTTGCGGTGGTACTCGGATTCGTGCTCGTGCTTGGCTTCGTTGTGCGCTTCTTCGCAGGTGTCGGCGGAGCCGTCGGACACTTGGGAGCCGGCGGAGGCGTTGCCGCGGCACGGAGCGATACTTCCTGCTTCTGTACCGTGGTTCTCAATGCGACAATCTGCTTCTCCTCGACGGCCGCCGTCTGCTGAATCTGGTTGTCCAGTGCGATGCGCGCTTTCTCCAAATCGGCCATTGCCTGCTGTAACTGGCCTGCGTCTTCGCCTGTCCCTACCACGCGCGAGGCTTCCACAATGTGCAGCAACACGTCATAGAGCGCATCCACGTTGCGTGACAGCGGAAGCACCTTGCTCAACGTGCCGGGCGCGGCATCGGCATCCTTCAGCAGCGACGGAAGCGTCCTCTGCATGGCACGCTGGATCGCGTCGATGTTCGTCCCTGCTTCTTCGCGTACCGAGCCCCGCTTCCACTTCTCCAGCCGTACCGAAGTCACCGTCTGCAGCACTTCGTCAAGCGAGCGCTGCAGGATCGCTGATGGCGCCGTGGGAGTGAAATCGGGGCCGGCAGGCGCGGTGCTCGACGCTGCCGGCGCGGCGTTTGGCGCTGTTTGCGCCGCACAGAAATACGCGGGCGAAATGAACGCAGTCGCTACGAAGATGGTTTTGACGATCCGCATGGGGAGTTTGCCTTCCTGACGAACAAGAGATTGGCGCGGGCCTTCGGAATAGACGCCGTCAAAGCAAGATCGGTCCGGCCGGATTACCATCCGGCATCGTTCAAGTATCACTAATCCATCGCGGTTCAAACAAGTTGCCCGGGAGCGCAAAACTGCTCTTCGCGAACAAGAGGGAACGAATGCGCGCATCTGTGCCATCTACATTCGAAGTGCCTGCACTGCGAACGGCAGGCGCGATTCAGTCCTTCACCCCGGCAAAGTAGTCGGCAACCTCCTGCCAGTTCTTCACGCGCACAAAACCCTGCGCCGTCAGGTTGTGCGGAGCAGTGAACAGCAATCCCTGGCCCTCAAAGCGCAGCAGGTTGCGCGGCAAATCGTCGATCAGGTAATCGGCGCGCAGAATTCTCTTGTCGCCGCAGAAGACATAATGCGTAGGCGGAATGAACGGGAAGTGCCGCTGCAGCCAGCGATACTTCGGCCCCAGCGAATTGGGCACCGCCATGGCCTGCGTTGCAATGAAAATCTCGAAGCGGGACGAAAGCTGCTTCAGCACCTCCTGCGCGCCCGGCATCAGCGGCAGGTCCTCAAAGAAATCCTCGGCATCGAGAAAAGCGCGCAACTGGTTCTGGCGATCGGCAGGCGTCACCTCCCACAGGCCTTTGCCCGCCAGGTCCTCGAGCGTCACTTCCTCTTCAAAGGTCTGGTTATAGCGGCGAAGGTGCTCGGCCAGCGTATCGGCCATCACCTCATCCATATCCACGCAGATGCGCCTCAACGTGTGCTCCGGTTTCCTCGAGTATTCAGGTGCACGCACTCGCGGGTCCCCAATTCTCCCGTAGCCGCCGTCCGGCTACGCTCCTGCCTGGCGCGGCTTGCGGATGGCATTCCCGGTCTGGGCGGACGCCGGATCCGGCTGCGGCGTTTTGGGTGCTGGCGCAAATGCGGGGTCCCAATACAACAGCCGCCCGCAACTGTCGCAATTCAGCAACTCGCCCTCTCTAAGCTGATTCCACACCTGCGGTCGCACGCCCATGCGGCAGGCCATGCATTGCTGGCTCTCGACCCGCGCAATCCCCGTGCCGCGCTGGGCAGCGATCCGGTCAAACCGCGCCAGCAACTCCTGCTCGATCTCTTTTCGCAGCATCTCTCGATCCGCTGCAAGCGCCAGTTGCTGCTGCTCCATGTCCTTCCTCTGCGCGGCGACAAGTTCCCGTGTCTTGTCCAGGGTTGCTGCAAGTTCCTCCACCTGGGCTCGCGCCGCGGCCATCGCCGCTTCCTCTGTTTCGGAGCGCTCCAGGCTGGCAAACTCCTCATTCTCCAGCCGCTCGATCTCTCTCTCCGCAAACTGGACCTCGTGCTCGATGGCCGCGGCCTGCGCCGGTGTAGTCACCGTGTCCAGCTGCGCTTTGTAGCGGGCAGCTTTCTGGCGGTGCCCTGCGACCTCGCGTTCCAGCCGGTTGCGCAGCGTCTCCTCGCGATTGAGCGCATCCGATGCGGCAGCCGCCTTTGCCTGCATTGCCGCCAGGGCAGCCTCCGCCTGCGCAATCAGCGCCGGCAGCGCCTTGGCTGCGTGTGTCAGCTTTCCCCGCTCAACTTCCACCGCTTGCAGCCTTACCAGGTTTTCAATTTGCGCTTGCATCGTTGCCAAGCAGTTTATTGCATTGGGTGTCTAATCAGAAAATACAGGCATATGAAGAGCGAAAGGCATCAAACCGGAGAGATGGGGCTTACCAGGACCGAAACCGTGTCTCGGCGCAGACGCCGCTGGCCCTGGTGGGTCGGGGGAAGTCTTCTTGCTCTCATAGCCACTCTCGCCATCGTCATCGACATTGTGGCCCATCGTGCGGAGCCTTTCGTCCGTGAGCGGCTCATTCAGGCGCTCTCTGACCGCTTCCATGCCCGCGTCGAACTCTCGAGCTTCCACCTCTCGCTGGGCAACACCCTGCGTGGCGAGTGGGGCGTATGGGGCGAGGGAAGTGGCCTTCGCATCTGGCCGCCGGCAGAAGTGGAAGGCCTGAGGGTACCACTGCCCCAACCGCCCGTCCAGCCTTTGATCCAACTTGACGAATTTCACTTCCACGCGCCGCTCTACTACAAATCCGGAGAGCCGATCCACATCACGCAGGTTCGCCTCAATGGCCTCGACATCCTCTTTCCGCCGCGGTCCCAGATGCTGCGCATGATGCCGCCCCAGCCCGGAAGCACGAGCCCGGCCCCTCCGAATCCCTGGAAAGGCACCTTCGTGATCGATGACGTGGACTGTACCAACGCACACTTCGCGCTCGAAACTGACAAGCCCAATAAACTGCCGCTCCAGTTCGACATCAGCCGATTCCACCTCAAAGGCGTACGCTCGGGCGCGCCCATGATCTTCCACGCCGAACTCGAGAACCCAAAACCTCCGGGAGCGATCCACAGCACCGGCAGCTTTGGTCCCTGGATTGTTGCCGATCCCGGCAGCAGTCCCGTTCGCGGTGACTACTCCTTCAATCACGCCGACCTCTCGGTATTCAAAGGAATCGCCGGCATCCTCAACTCAACCGGCCACTATCAGGGCACGCTGCGCGATCTCGCTGTCGATGGCCAGACGAATACTCCAAATTTCCAGCTCTCGCGATTCGGCCACACGATGCCGCTCCACACCACTTTCCATGCGCGTGTTGACGCCACCAACGGTGACACGTGGCTTGATCCCGTCGACGCCACGCTGGCCGATTCCCACTTCACCGCCGTAGGCCAGGTCGTCCGCGTTCTGAGGACCGGCCCCGATGGACGCCTTCAGAGCATCGGCCACGATATCGCGCTCACCGTGAACGTGGGCCATGCGCGAATTGAGGATTTTCTCCGCCTCGCCACCGATTCGGTCACTCCGATCCTGGACGGCGAGGTTGCCATGAAGTCGCAGCTTCACATTCCGCCGGGTTCCGCTCCCGTGCATGAACGCATCGCGCTCACTGGTCACTTCGTTCTCAACGACGCCGAGTTCACCAGCCTGTCCGTCGAGAAGCGCATCCGCGAATTGAGCTTGCGCGGGCAGGGAAAGACCGAGGAGTTGAAATCCGCGGAAGATGAGAAGACAAAGTCGCACGTTGAAGGCGACTTCGCACTCGACGGCGGTGTGCTGACGATGCCTTCTGTCACCTATACCGTTCCTGGCGCAGACATTCAACTGCAGGGCACCTATCGCACCGATGGAGGGACGCTCGACTTCACCGGCACGGCGAAGATGCAGGCCACGGTTTCGCGAATGGTCGGCGGCTGGAAAGGCATGCTACTCAAGCCCGCCGACCGCTTCTTCAAGAAAGATGGTGCCGGTACCGAGGTCCCCATCTACATCTCCGGCACACGCGACCATCCGCAATTCGGCTACAACAGCGCCCACGCCACCACCACCCACCCCCAGCGCCCCGGCACGCAATAGCAAGGAAAATCACCTCCCACTGCTCCAAATCCCGGGGTCTGTATAATTCTCCGCATATTTCACGTCTAGGTTTCGCGGAGGCTCCTATGGACATCGTCGTTTTGATTCTGTTGGCAATCCTGGCCATCATCGTTTTCTCGCTCATCCTTGGCAGCTTTTTCACGGTAAGCACAGCGCAAGTTGCCGTGATAACACGCTTCGGCAAGTTTCTGCGCGTGGCCGAGGCGGGATTGAACTGGAAGGTGCCGTACTTCGATTCCGTTTCGGGCGTAGTGAGCCTGCGCGTCAACCAGATCGCGCTCACCATGGAGACCAAGACCAAGGACAACGTCTTCGTCACCATCCCCATCTCTGTGCAGAACCGCGTGCGGCCGGAGCGCGTCTATGACGCGTTCTACAAGCTCTCTGACCCCGTCGCGCAGATCAAGTCCTACGTGGAGCAGGTCATTCTTGGCCACGTTCCCAGCATGACGCTCGACGAGGTCTTCGCCTCGCAATCGAGCATCGCCGCGGCCGTGAAACAGGAACTCGACGCCGACATGGCCGCCTTCGGCTACGAGATCGTCAACGTGCTGGTCACCGACATCATCCCTGACGCCAAGGTGAAGTCCGCGATGAACGACATCAACGCCGCGCAACGCGAGCAGGTGGCCGCCACTGCACGCGGCGAAGCCGACAAGATTCTTGTCGTCAAGAAAGCCGAGGCCGAAGCCGAGAGCAAGGCGCTGCAGGGGCAGGGAATCGCCAACCAGCGCAAAGCGATCGTCGAGGGCCTGCAGTCTTCCATCGAACAATTTCAGAAGGCCGTTGAAGGCACCACACCGAAAGACGTGATGCAACTGGTGCTCGTCACGCAATACTTCGACACGCTCAAGTCCATCGGCGAAAACGACAAGACCAACACATTGTTCCTGTCGCATTCACCCGCGGCCGTCAAAGACGTCTCCGACCAGATCCTCGAATCCGTGCTGATTGCGCAAAACGCAAACGTTTTGTCGCGCTGATTCGGTAGCGAGTTTTAATTCGGCGGAAGATCAGATGTTTTGAAAGAGCACGGCTTCAGCTCTGCCGAAAACGTCGCTCATTCAATGAGGACTTTTAGCCTTCGAGGGACCAATTCTCGCTTCCACTCAGCTCTCCAATCCGAACTAAGAACTTCCTGCCTGACACAAGCCCAGTGTGATACTTTGGCGTATTCGCACCGTTGCCGATCCTACGAGCAGCGGACACAAAACCGAGGACCGCAATGTACTGGACCAAATCTGTCGTAACCGCAATCGCATCATGTGCTTTGACTGTCTCGCTGGGAGCACCGGCACAAACACGCACGACAATCCAATCAGCAACCGCGCAAGCCCAGCCTACGGGCCCCGAATGGTGGCGTCACGCCGTAATCTACGAGATCTACCCGCGCAGCTTCCAGGACTCCAACGGCGATGGCGTCGGCGATATCAAAGGCATTACCTCGCGCCTCGACTACCTCCACGACCTCGGCATCGATGCCATCTGGATCACGCCGATGTATCCCTCGCCCGGCATTGACTTCGGCTACGACATCTCCGACTACACGGCGATCGACCCCCTCTACGGCACCATGGCCGACTTCGACAACCTCGTCGCTGAAGCGAAGAAACGCAACATTCGCGTCATCATGGACTACGTCATCAACCACACCAGTGATCAGCACAAGTGGTTCCTCGAGTCCCGCTCCTCGCGCGACAATCCCAAACGTGACTGGTACATCTGGCGCGACGGCAAAGGCGAAACCGCAACCGATCCCGGCCAGCCGCCCAATAACTGGCAATCGTGGTTCGGCCACTCTGCGTGGCAATGGGACGAAAAGACGCGCCAGTATTATTACCACTACTTCTACGTTCAGCAGCCCGACCTCAACTGGCGCAATCCCGAGGTTCACAAGGCCATGGATGGCGTGCTCGATTTCTGGATGCAGCGCGGCGTCGCCGGATTCCGCATCGATGCTGTCTCGCGCCTCTTTGAAGATCCCGATCTGCACGACGATCCCTACCTGCCCGGCCGCAATGCCTATGGCGATCGCAACATCCAGCACAAGTACACCGACGACCTGCCCGAAGTGCACGATGTGCTGAAGGAAGTTCGCCGCGTCGTCGACAAGTATCCGGGCGATCCCGTGCTCGTCACCGAAGCTGACGAGCCGAATGTCCAGGCCCTCGCAAAGATGTACGGCAACAGCGACGAAGTGCAGCTACCTATGGACTTCCAGATTGCCGACGTGAACCAGCTTTCCGCACCCCGATTCCGCGAACTCTTCGACGAAATTGAAAATAACTCCGCGCATGGCCAGCCCGAGTACTTCTTCTCGAACCACGATCAGCCGCGCCAGTGGGACCGCTACGGCGACGGCGCACACAACGACCAGATCGCCAGGCTGATGGCCGTTCTCGAACTCACCACGCGCGGCACGCCGCAGATGTACTACGGCGAAGAGCTCGGCATGCGCACCACCGATCCCACGCGCGTTGAAGACGTTCACGACCCCATCGGCAAGATCGGCTGGCCCAAGGAGAAAGGCCGCGATGGCGAGCGCACACCCATGCAGTGGAACGCGTCTCCCGATGCCGGCTTCACCACTGCGGCCAAGCCGTGGCTCCCCATCCCGCCCAGCGCCTCAAAGTACAACGTTGAGACCGAGGGCAAGGACCCCGACTCGATCCTCAACACCTACAAGCGCCTCCTCGCGCTCCGCAAATCCGAACCCGCCCTCCGTGATGGCGCGCAGATCAGCGTTGGCAACGACCCTGATATCTTTGCCTATCTCCGCTGGAGCAAAGATGAAACCATCTTTGTCATGCTTAACATGAGCGCCCACGAACGGTCATATGGAATCAAGCTGGACGAGTACCCGGGAGGGAGCAGCACAAGCCGGCTGATACCGCTCTACGGATCACCCTCCGCTTCCGGCTCCATCTCTCCTTTGCACATCGTGTTGCCCCCCTTCGCTGCCCTCGTCACGAAAATGCAATAAGTTTGACCAACAAGGAAGGCCCGTCTTCAATTGTGGGCCTTCTTCCCACCAGCAACAGGTTCGCGTGCACCGGGAGCAGGGGCCTTCAGGCCCCTGAATTGCGGCGGCGGCTCCGTCTCACTTTGAACTCCCCCAAGCCCCGCCGATTGTGTTAGTTTTGCCCTGTTCACACCGTTGCCAATTCACGAGCATCGGAATCGGGGTTCGTCGGCGCCTGCTTTCGAATCGTGCGACGCCCCATGAACGAGGAGACCGCAATGCACTGGACCAGGAAAGTCATCACCATCACCGCCGCCACTCTCATGCTCGGCACGGGAGCACTCGGAGCCGCAGCACAATCCTCTTCGGACGCCAATGAGAAAAACTGGTGGCACAACGCCGTCTTTTATGAGATCTATCCGCGCAGCTTCGCCGACTCCAACAATGACGGCATCGGCGACCTGCGCGGCATCACCGCACACCTCGATTACCTGAAGGAACTGGGCGTCGACGCTATCTGGCTCACGCCCTGCTACCCATCGCCGCAGGTCGACTTCGGCTACGACATCTCCGATTACGAAGCCATCGATCCCAAGTACGGCACGATGGCCGACTTCGACCGCCTCATCTCCGAAGCCAACAAGCGCCACATCCGCGTGCTCATGGATATGGTGATGAACCACACCTCCGACAAGCACAAGTGGTTCCTTCAGTCGCGTTCATCCAGGGACAATCCCTACCGTGACTGGTACATGTGGCACGACGGCAAAGGCCAGACCGCAACGGATAAAGGTCAGGTACCCAACAACTGGCAGTCCGATTTCGGCCACTCCGCCTGGGAGTGGGATGACAAAACGCGCCAGTACTACTACCACAAGTTCTACATCCAGCAGCCTGACCTCAACTGGAACAATCCCAAGGTCCACCAGGCTTTCAAGGACATCATCGACTTCTGGCTCAAGAAGGGTGTGGGCGGATTCCGCTTCGACGCCATTACCACTCTCTTCGAAGATCCGGAGATGCGAGACGAAGACATCGACCTCGACAAGGATGGCAAGAGCGTCGTGAATGCCTACGGCGACGTCGCGCTCAAAGACACGCGCACCAACAACCTCCCCGGCGTCCATGCGGTCATGGCCGAGATGCATGCCGAAGCCGACAAGTTCTCGACCAACAAGTACCCCGGCACTCGTGTCTTCATCGGCGAAACCTACCTGCCCAACGTCGCCGAACTCCTCAAGCAGTACGGCAGCTACGACCATCCCGAGTTCGAGTTGCCCATGGACACGCAGATAGGCTTCATCAACAAGCTCGATGTGGCCACGTTCCGCTCGCGTCTCGAAGATGCTGAAACCGAACTCGGCGCCCACGTGCCGCTCCTGATCTTCGACAACCACGACAACGCGCGCCTCGACGCACGCTACGGCGACGGCGTGCACGACACCGATATACAGCGCGTTATCTCCACCATCCTCTTTGCCAGCCGCGGCGCCTCGCTCTTCTATTACGGCGACGAAATCGGCATGAAGACCACCCCGCCCACGCGCAAGGAAGACGTCAAGGATCCCGTCGGCATCACCGGCTGGCCCAAGGAAAAAGGCCGTGACGGCGAGCGTACGCCGATGCAGTGGACCCCGGGACCGAATGCAGGCTTCACCGGCCCGAAAGTAAAGCCATGGCTGCCCGTTCCGCCGAACAACGTCACCATCAACGTGGAGACCGAGAAGGCCGATCCCAACTCGCTCTACAACTGGTACCGGACGCTCATCCGCCTCAAAAAGACCAACACTGCTTTGGCTGAGGGCTCAGACACCATGCTCGACAACGAGAACACAAAGGTGCTGAGCTGGAAACGCGAAGCTGCCGGAGGGCCGCCGGTCGTCGTCGCGCTGAACTTCACCGCCGAGCCGCAGACAGTCAACCTCGCCAGCCCCGGCTTGCCCGACGGCGCCGTCAACACGCTGCTGAAAACTCCTGGCGCACCCGATCCCACGTCGCTCAAGGCGATTCGACTCGGCCCCTATGGCGTCTACATCGGTCAGCTCCAGTTCATGATCAGCCACTAAACGCCCGCTGTGCGCCACAACAGGAATGGCGGCTCCAACATCCCGGAGCCGCCGTTTTACTTTCCCTTCCTCAACTCACCGCTCACTGGAGTAATATGCTGGAACGCCCTCACCCCGGGCGAGACTCTCCAACATCCCCTTCAGGAAGAAAACCCATGCCAGACGCCACCCCCGACCGAGCCCTGATCTTCCAGTCCGCCCTCGCCGAACACATCCAAATCATCCAGGCCCTTAGCGATCAGCAGTGCGTTCTAAACCAGATTGCCTCCGAGATGGTTCTTGCCGTCCGCATGGGCGGCAAGATACTCTGGTGCGGCAACGGCGGCAGCGCGGCCGACGCGCAGCACCTCAACGGCCAGCTCGTCGTCCGCTTCCGCCACGACCGCGCCGGTATCCCCTCCATCGCCCTCTCCACCGACACCTCCATCCTCACCGCTGCCAGCAACAACTACGGCTACGAACACATCTTCCAGCGCCAGGTCGAGACCCTCGCCCGCAAAGGAGACGTCGTGGTCGCCATCTCCACCTCGGGCAACAGCCGCAATGTGTTCCTCGCCCTCGAGGCCGCCCGCAAAATCGGCGCCGTCAGCATCGCTTTTACCGGGAGAGGCGGTGGTCTGATCGCCAAAGCGGCCGACTTCCTCTTGGAAGTCCCCTCAAGCGATACGCCGCGCATTCAGGAGGCACACATCCTTGCGGGCCACATCCTGTGCGAGATTCTTGAGATGGAGTTGATGGAAGGGCAGGGAAATCCATCCCGGAACGGAGCCGGCTTCAGAGATTCTCTGGCCAATCGTCCCCGGTAGCGCCGACTTCAGAAGTTGGAATCTTATCTTCCGCTTCCCGAAGCTGAGAGAGCGTATTCCGGTAGAACCAAGCCGCGGCTAGCCCCCCAAGCACTGCGGAGGCGGCCGCGATGGCGCCTAACTTGAGCCAGCCGGTCGGCGCGACACCACGCCCGTTACCGTCTGCCGCGTTGGCCGGTTGCTTTAAAGCCGGTGATTCTACGTTGCTTGGCATTCGCTGTTTTTACCGTAACCGGTTCGGAGAGAACTTTCCAACCTAAGCCTGAACGAAGCTTAGATGCGAACAATCTGCAAGAGGTTTCAATTACCGCAATGCGGGAAAATCTAGATTTTTGTATTTGCTTCGAAACGAATCTATAGTATCGTGTAGATATTCCGGTGATGGAGAGCGGTCCTCCTGAACGCGCCAGAGCCGGAAGTAGTTTGCGTCACTGGCCTCCCGGCACGAACAGCTAACCGTTCGTGCCGCCTTTTTTTGTGCAGGACTTGGCGTCCTCCCCCCATTAGTTCAATCAATTCCCCGTCCCCGGGTGTTCTGGAGGCTGATCGTAGTAGCCGCTGATCGTGTGGGCCACCAGTCCCGGTCTATCCAACACCAGCCTCAGCTCGTGGTATTCATCTGCGTGCGCGGCGGGCGGAGGATCGAATGAAATCCTGTAATACGCATCCGCGTCATCGATACACCTCAAAATCTGGTCCGAAATGTTCGATCCGTTCCCCACGTCAATGGTCTCTCCGCCGGTCTGCACGGCAAAGACCTGTAAGGCAAGGTTGGACGTGCGCGTCATGGCCGGGCCTGTGACTCCTTTGAGGTAGTTCTTGTAAAAGAACTCGGACCCGCCGCCCAGGCTGTAAACGGTCATCTGCGCCTCGCGAAGCCAGGTCGAAATCGCGACTAAGCCGTCGAAGTTTCTCCTCCGGTTTCGTTCTTCGGCCGGGGTCAGGACGGTGTCTTCCTGTGCCAGCACCGGCCACCCTGTGCCGACCCACACCAGGATCTTGCGTCCTGGTCTCTGCGCCTCGTTCGACGCAATCAGCGAGAGGGCGCGCATTGAGACCTGCATCCGTTCGACTGCCCCGTACTCCCCCATCGCTGACGAGTAGACTCGGATATTCGGCTTGATCTCGTCGAGGATACTCCGCAGTGCGTGGCCATCGAGGGACGGCCGAGGCTGAATACGCAGGCCTGCCTCAGTCAGCAACATGATTGAAACGGGGTGCTTAAGGTGGCCATCATTCTGATTCAGGAAATCCGCAACCTCCTGTCGAATTCGGGCGGACTGTTGGAATGCGGGGTTCACCAGATCGATCAGAAGGATTACCTGGGCCGGCGGATCGGGCTTCACCGTGACGCCGTTAAATGATTGGAACGAGAGAATCTTCCTCGGCTGATCTTTATCCAGTACCTTAAAATCCCACGGTGATAGTCCGGTCACCACTTTTCCAGCTTCATCGGTAACCACGACATCCAGCCGTATGAGGCCTTCGGGAGTGACTGCGCCTGGTTGTTTGGGAGGCGGCCTCTTCACCAGTGTCGGATCTCCACCCGCCGGTGTGGCCTGGTCCGAGTTTGGCTGTTTTGGAGCTCCGGCCGGAGCCGACGGCTGCTGGCCTGCCAAAACAATTGGAAATAGAGCGCATAGACAAGACCATAAAAAGCGCGAGCCCAAGGTTGCGTTCACAGTACCCACTCCGGTCCGTAAAAGACGTCGACAGGGAGTATATCGCTTGCGGAACTGGGGCTCTGTGTCCGTTACCGCAGGTTCCGTTTCCATTCATTTCGTCGTTTCAGGGGGTTCCGGAATCTGGTTCGCCGTGCATGAATTTGCCGCATCGGCAACCCTTTCAGGTAATCTTCCTTCAAGAACTCTCTTGAAGCCTGCAAGAGCAATAAGTCTGGCTCCCTTGAGTCTACGGGCCGAAGGATTTCGTCCAACCAAAAGGTACTCGTTCGCATAATTGCAAAGACGCTCCTGCGCAGACTTTTACGGCAGCCATCGCAGATGGGCGATCTATCCTCGCGCATTTTCCTGGGAGCTGGCTGCTCGGGAGAACGCCCACTCTGTCCAGGTGACTGAATGCGGTTAGTCTCTCTCTCTAAACAAGCAATGATTCTCGCCGGCATCGGATTCGTCTGGGCGTTACCCGTGTTTTCACAGCAATCCGGCGCACCTTTGGTGCCGGCTGCCGCACAGAGCCTCCAGGAAGCTCCCCTGCCTGACTCTCCTTTGGCTTCGACTGAACCTCCGGATGGACAGAGCCAATCCACGTCCAGCCAAACCTCATCGGAGAAGACCCAGCATGACTTGGCCGAAGAGCAGCTTAAGGCACAGGAGAAGCAGCGGGTGATGGCCGTCATGGCAACGTTTAATACCACCAGGAACAAGGACGCCCTTCCGCTGTCTCCTGGTCAGAAATTCAAGCTCTTCTTCAAGAGTTCCACCGATCCGTGGCCATTTCTTCTTGCAGGCGCAGTCGCCGGGATCGGTCAGGCAGACGACAGCTATCCGGAGTGGGGGCAGGGCGCTCAAGGCTATGCGAAGCGATTTGGCGCAGCATATTCCGATGCCTTTATCGGTAATTTTTTCGGCAATGCCGTGCTTCCTGCCTTGCTCCATGAAGATCCGCGCTACTTCCAGAGGGGAACCGGCAATCCCGCCAGGCGTTTTCTATGGGCGGCCACGAGTACCTTCTGGGCCAAGCGTGACAATGGCAAGTGGGGGCCAAACTACGCGAATGTCGGCGGAAACATGATCGGTGCCGCGATCGCCCGCTCCTACTATCCCGCCTCGAATCGAACTTTGAGCGATACCCTTAGCGATGGAATCACTGTATCCCTCGAAGGGATCGTGGGTGCCGAAATCATCGAGTTTTGGCCGGACCTGGTTCGTCACCACAAGCGGAAGCACGACATGTCGGCACCTGCCCAGGACGCGGGCCAAGATCAGACCCAGCAAGAACAGAGATGACGGGTGGATTACTCTAACTAGAGCCCTGCGAATCTAGCTGTTGGAGATCCATTCCGGGCATAGCAGCCCCAGAATTACCGTAAAATGGGCAGGAGAGAGCACCGCACAATGAAACTCGCCAATCGCCGTCTGATCCTGGGTTTCGTCGTCTCCGCCATCACCGCCGTCAGCTACGCTCAGTGGTCCAATCCCGCAGACGACGTGCCGGCCTATCATCCCTCGGCGCCGCTCAAGGTCTCCGCTCTGCCACCCATCTTGTCCGGCGCCAAGCTCACCGGCGAGCATTTCCAGTATCCTTGGCAGGTGCACGTCTACCAGCAGGCCATCAAGATCGGCAACGTGCTCTACCAGCTACCCTGCAACTGCCGTTGCGACCGCGCCCTGGGCCACACCAGCCTGCGCAGTTGCTACGAGAACTACCACGGCACCGAGTGCTCCACCTGTGCGCAGGAGGCCTTCTACGCCTACGCCATGACCAAGGCCGGCAAAACGCCAGCCCAGATCCGCGCTGGCATCGCCCAGCACGCCTACGAGCAGATCGACCTCGAGAAGCAGTAGACGCACACTCCCAGATCGCCACATTTAGCTTCTGTTGCGCGCTGAAGCAGCCGAATTTCACGCTGTCTGCCAGTCTTCGGGTGAAAGCGTGACCGTGGCACAGCCGAGCGAGTAGTTCCACCACGAGTGCTCGGTGTTCGCCGTGGCGAAGAAGCCTTCCAGCCCCAGAGTGCGCGCTGTGTTGGAGATAAAGTTGCGCGGCCCGTAGAAAAGCGTGAAGAAGCTGTCCCAGTCCACCGTAAGCAGGAACGAAGCGTCCGGTGCGAGCAGCGTTCCGCACGTGGGAAACAGGGTCGAGTCGTCTTGCAGTTCGGCGACAGAAAGTCGCACCACTGGGTCGGAGTTGGGAAACTCCGGCACGAACACCAGTTCCCGGGCGCCGGAGTCCGCAAAGATGCGAAGAAAGTCGGACTGCAGAAGCGGCTCGAAGCGGCCTTCCGTCGGCATCCAGACGGGTTGGGTCTGGAGATAGTGCTGCAACGCGTCGCGGCCCGCCGGGTCGGCCAGGTAGTCGGCGAGAGAGCCGATCGAGGTCAGCAGCGCATGGTTCACTCGCGCGCACGAACCCAGACCGGTGTGCACCGCAACCTCCAACCACGGGCACTTCGTTGCCAGCGTGGCGATCTGCGCGTCTTCAGGGTATTTCCCTGTGGCGCTCCACGAATGCCCATCGGGCACGCGCAGGAAGGGATGCAGAAGCACAAAAACTGACTCAAAACGCCCGCCATAGGCCTCCACCAGGGGCGTGCCGCAGGCCGGATACACGTATTCTTCCCAATTCACATGCTACGAATAGCAGCGGGGCCGTGTACGGTTCTGTGAGGCAGCTTACACGTGAGGCATTTGCAGTACCTTGGCCGGGCCAATCGCAGGTCTGAACTACCCCGACCCCCGACTCTGGCTGTAAATTCCTCTGCCTGAATGGGTTAGGGAGGGGCATGGCTGCAAATTCCTCTCAGCGTTGGACTTAGCCGCAGATTCCTCAGCTGCAAGGACTTACGGCTGGATCCTGAGTCTTGGCTGGAGGTTGGACGCGAGAAGAGAATCCACGAGCTTTGGTTCCATGATTCAAGAATAGAGATTTCAAAGGAATAACCTGCAAAGCCGCGCTGTCCGCAAGCCGCTCTACGCAAAGGGGATGGAGGGCAAAGCAACAGGAGGGCCTTGACAGCCGGGAAGCTGCAAACGGCAAGCTGATCAGCCGACCACTAAAAGCCAGGTGCCAAAAGCTGAGAACTCACAGCTAACCGGTCTACAATGGAACCAGCAGCACGAGCCAGCCGGCCCGGCTCGCACCTTCCGGCATTCGCGATTCATCGAACGAATGCACGGTTCCGGGGGCGTCACGGTTTCGACGGGATCGATTGCGGCATGGGAGGCATGTCGGGGTGTGGGCACCCGTAATCGCCTGCAAAACAAAAGTTGCCAACGACAATCTGGCACTTGCTGCTTAATTAACTAAGCAGCCGTCTTTCGCGGCTTTGCCTATGGGTTGCGAGCAAGACGTCATTCAGTAGGCTGGTGGCTGCTTCTCGGTCCGTGTTGCAGCCATAAGATCATCGGACTAGCTTCATGCGCATCTTGTCCGTTCTGAGCGTATGGGGCGAAAACATGCGGAACCGGACTGAGCATGGATTCTCCCGGCTGACAGCGATTTCGGACGCGGGTTCGACTCCCGCCGCCTCCACCACTTAATTCGTTTATTATCAATAGCTTACTGCTCGTTTTGTCGTGCTGTACTTGTGGCGTACTTGAGCGAGAGAACAGATAGAGATAAATCGATTTATTAAAATTATTCACTGAAAACTTGGGGCGATTTAGGTTAATTGGCTGCCGTGAAATCGACGTAATACTCTTTATTCAATTCGAACTGATCTGCAACTTCCTTCTTCATCTGACCGAGTTCGATACTTCCGGAAGGCGTCGAGGCGAAGAACGATTTGTTCTCATCACTCCCACTTGTTACACTCTGGAACCTAACGGAAACCAGAGTGCCTGGGATCGACTTCCCATCAATCCAAATATTCGAATAGGTCTCCGTCTTTGAAATACAAACGAATTTTGCTCGTGTCATTATTTGTGATTGCCCCAAGTTTTCAAAGAACGACCGCCCTTTAACTAAAGCACACCGACATGGAATTGCAAGTGGACAATTCGGACTGAACTCGTCGAATTCAGTTGCTATCGAATGTCGCCTGGCTTTGGAGTGAATATCGCATTGCAGCGTGGGCACCGCACTTTGTCCTTGCTGACGAACACAAGCATATTGGGGTGGATGGCAGCTCCGCAGGCGGTACACTCTACCGAAGTGTCGTAATCGTTCGTCCAAGTGTATTTCTTTGGTTTCGGCACGTTACTAGCGTAGCAGCCCCCCAGAATTTTGTGGAGTCCGTGTACTTCTCGTGTACTTCAAAACCGCGTATCTTGCGTTTTCTGCCCAATCGAGCGCCGTTTAAAATCAACAACTTCTTTAGAATCAACACAGCACAAGAATCCGACTCCCGCCGCCTCCACCAAACTCATTTATTATAAATAGTTTATGTCTGTTTTTCTCGCGCATATGACAGGTGTGGGAAATTCCGTCCATGGCATCCCGGATATCTGATTCTGGCTGGGGCGCCAGTCAGACTGTGCAATCTCCAGGGTTATCTCCGGATTGCCCGTCATCCAGGCGCAATCCGGATAGCTTGATGCATGTGGATTTGATGGGCGACCATCGTTTCCCAGCTTCAATAGGCTGGCGGGAGTCCTACTCGTCTGATGATGGACCGGTAGCGTGCATCTGCATGGAGGAAGTCGTAGGCGGGATCGGTTTGGATCCAGAGCAGCAGCGGGGAGTGTTCGCGGAAGCCCTGCTCAAGAAGTGCGAGGGTTTTTTCACGATTTTCGAGCTGGGCGTAGAGCAGCGCCAAGTCGACGGGGGAGACATAGCTGGATTTGGACTTGCGCTCAAGTTGGCCTAACTGCCAATGAACGGCGGCTCGTTGTCCGCCTTGCTGGAATGCGTGATGGAAGGGGGCGGCGGAAGTCGGATCGCCTGAAAGCTGTAAGTACTTTTCAAGTGCCTCTGCCCATTCTCTTGGCATGCCTTTGCCGCGATAGGCAACAGATATGAGGTAGTACAGGTTTTCGTGGGGCTCGGCATGCAACTGCTGATGAGCTTCTGCGAGAGCGGTATCGTATTGGCGGGCCTCATCGAGGATCGTGACCATGGCCCAAGGCCTTTCGAATGGATCGAGTTCGGTCGCGGTCTTTTGAGCCTGGATGGCCTCCTGATGACGGCCGAGTATGCTGAGTATCCTAGCGCGGAAGTGGATGGCCTGGGTCAATCGAGGGTCGAGTTCAATCGCGCGCGACAGTTCCTGGAGAGCGCGGGCAGAATCCCAGTGATTGCTCAAAATGGACACTCCCAGAGCCATGTGTCCCTCAGCGAGCTGAGCATCGAGATCGACGGCCTTCCGGGCGGCGTCGTCCTGTTGCGGCAGGGCTTGCGCAGGATTCGCTCTGCCGTCGGCTTCTTCTCCGTAATAGAGCGATAGTCCTGCCCAACCGAGGGCATAGTCCGGCTGCAGATCGACAGCCTTTTTGAAATATTTACCGGCTTCCTCATTTTGACCTCTGAACCAAAGAAAACGGCCGCGCAGGTACGCGTCGTGGGCTTCGGGGTTAACGTAGCGTGCCTTGGTGATCCGAGCGACGGAGCTGTGCAGTCGGGTTGCGATGTCTCGTGCGGCTTGGTTGGGCAGTGCGGCTACATCGTTGAGGTCTCGATCATAGCTGTCGGCCCAGAGGTGAGTGTCGCTGTCGGCGCGGATGAGCTGAAGGGTCATGTGGACCTGGCCGTTCGCGCGGGAAATGGAGCCTTCGAGGATGCCGTCGACGTCGAGGGCGCGGGCGATTTCACGCAGGGGCTTGCGGGCTCCTTTGTACTGCATGACGGAGGTGCGAGAGGTGATGCGCAAGGTCGAGTCTTTGGCGAGCATGGTAATGAGCTCATCGGTCATGCCGTCGGCGAAGTATTCCTGTGCAGGATCGCCGGAAAGGTTGTCCAGGGGAAGGACGGCGAGCGAGGCGATGGCGGGTTGCGCGGTTCGGTGCAGCAGACGTTCGATCCACGCGTGCGGGCCAAGGGTGGCGGCGAGGATCAGAGCTGCGACGACAGCTAACCCCGAACCAAGCACGAGCCAGAGCTTCGGTCGCGGGCCCTGAGATTGCTGCGCAGACCCGGGGGTTATCGAAACCGAAGGCTCGGCAGGCAGAATGGGGCCCGGAGACTCAGGTTCAGGCGGCGCGCCCACGATGACGAGAGGCGCGATAAAGCGGTAGCCTTGTCCACTAACTGTTTGTACGAAGCGGGGCTGCTCTTTGTCTTCGCCGAGTGCCTGGCGGATCTTTCGGATGGCGGTGTTGATGCCGTGTTCGGTGTCTACGAATACGTCGCTTTTCCAAAGGCACTTCGCGATTTCTTCCCGGGTGACAATTTGACCCCTTTTCGTCGCGAGCAGGATTAGAAGCTCCAATGGCTGTCGTTCCAGCTTCAATCTGCGACCTTTCCGGCACAATTCGAATCGGTCACAGTCCAGCCTGAAGTCGCCGAATTGAAAAACGGCAACAGTCACCCGACCCCCCTTTCAGGCTGAAGTATGGACTGCAGGTGCTTGAGCCACTGATTATGCGCTTCCTTTCATAGACTTGTACCTTTACCTTTCTTCACCACCGAAATTTACCTCTGTTCATTGCGCCTGAAGTGCCATATAGGTTTTCCTCGGTATCAGCCGGCAATCCCCGGCCGAGGAGAACACAACATGAAGACAGCTTTCACACGGTGGGCGCCGGTTTGTGGTGCTTTAGTGCTCGCGCTCTCATTAACGCCTGATGCTCTAGCACAATGCGGCGGCCTTCGCTTGCCGCTTGTTCACCCCAGCGTCTGGCATCCGCAAAACGGGCAGGCGCGCTTGCTGCGGACCACGCTTACCAGCACGGCCGCTAAGGACGATGAAGACATGGACAGCGCCCCGATCGTGGGTTTCTGGCACGTGAAGTTCACGTCCAAGGGCAGTGGTGGAGGAATACCCGACGGCACCGAAGTGGACGCCGGATACTCGCAATGGCACAGCGACGGTACTGAGCTTATGAACTCGGGTTCACACGCACCGATAACTGGCAATTTCTGCATGGGAGTGTGGACCATGGTGGGGCCGCACCAGTACCAGCTGAACCACTTTGCGATTGCCTGGGATGACACAGGAAGCAGCCTCGTTGGCCCTGTGCGCCTTCAGGAACTCATAACCCTGGCACCGAACGGACAGAGCTTTTCCGGCACCTTCGCAATCGATCCATACGTCGAGTCCCCCACTCCAAACGAGCCCCTCACTCCAACGATTCACATCCAGGGAACCATTGCTGGAAGCAGAATCAATGTGAATACATCCGCAACGAGCATCTTCTGAGGCTGTGGTCGGTAAAAATGAGTCTTTACTCCGAGCAAGAACTGCCCGGAGTGAAGGCCCCTTTTTATCGGAAGTTCCCGAGTGGTGGGCAAACCGGGAGTACTTTTCAGTAAACAGATTCGGGGCACTAGGGCCATCCCGTGAAAGCAGACCGTGGATGCCACTTCTTGTGGGAACTTAAAAGCCGCAAGAACCCGTGTGTGTACTACGTGTGTGGAAACCGTGTTTTTGCAGTTTCTTGAGTTTCTAGCGAGCCTTTAGAATCAATAACTTGTTTAGAATCAACAAACTCTTAGAATCCGACTCCCGCCGCCTCCACCATGATTTTTCAGTGACTTACAAGATGCCTCGCTCGGATCGTACAGTTGTGCGAACCCACTTCCGAAAGAATAGTGAGCAGGGCGCTTCACGGGCGGTGTCTTTGGGCTCTGAGAACGAGCGCGCTCGATGAGCGACCTGCCCTGGTGTCAACAATCGAGTCAAAGCCACTTTCTAAGCGAGCCGCTGAGTGAGAGCTTGCTTTCAAGTGCTCTTGAAACAGATGCGGCATTTTAAGGCCGAGCAGGACGCCCGTTCAGTTTTCAATCAAATTGCCAGCGCATCGCAATCCCAACGGGCAGGGGATTTGCCCCCTGAGGTTGTCACTTCATGGTAACGACTCCAGCTTAAGCCGTCTCTTCACATCGAAGCGGAAGCGGCCACGGCCGGTTGAAACGATTTGCAGAAAGTCGCAGCGTTCCTCAATTCGGCGTCGCAGCAGAATCAGCCTGGTTTCAAGGTTGTCCTTGAAGTCGGGCAGCTGCAAGCTTGAATCCAGACGGATTTCCTTGTTCGTGAACTCTCTTCGACCGTTGGACAAATAGGTGTAAACGATCTTTCGCAGGATGCGCCCCGGCACTCCTTTCACCAGATATGCATCATCTACGAAGACACTGTCGTCCGACCCGTAGTGCTTGATCAGCGAACACGGGCCGGTTTGGTTTGCGATTCCGGGAGGGTCACGCCGGGGTTCGTCGGGTGTGTCCACCGCGGCCTTGAGCCGGATCATTTCCATGGTGGCGGCGATCTGGCGGCCGACAACCAGCGCCAGGCGCTCATCAATCGCTGCGAAGCGTCCGGCTTCTTCGCTCTGCAAGCACAGGACGCCCAGCAGATGATTGTGAGCAAGCAGGGGAATGGCGAGCTGGCTGCAAGCGTTCGTCAGCCCCGGCAAAGGGATTTCACGCGAAAGCGAGTCTTGATCACCCCGTTTTTCGACGCCGGTGCGCACCAGGCGCGAATAGTTCATGTCACGAGCCAGATTTGCGTTGCGTATGGGAGAACGCTGCGCGGCGGCGATGCCAATGATGCCCTCGCCGATAGCGACCTCTGAGCCTACACCCGATACAGGAAATCCCCGGCTGGCAATGGTGAAGAGGTGTTTCTCTTCCTCGTCGGGTACCAGAACAAAGCTGTGGTTGTATCCGAAGAGAGAGAAGAGTCCGTCGAGCGAGGCTGTCAGTAGGGTGTCGAGGTCGTTGCAGGCGGTCAACCGTTCCGTCAGAGCATCCAGGCCTGTCAGATGATCGAGAAGGGGTTGTACCGCCTCCACAGGAAAGTTGCCGGGCACGGCCCGGCAGTCGAGAACTCGAAAGATGTCGGCGCCTTGCAGAGAGAAGATGTGGGACATTCCGATCTGCGAGGCAACTGCGTCCAGATTGACGCTCAGGCGATCAAAAATAGGGCCTTCGGTCAACGTGGCTTCGTAGATGAGATCGAGTTGAAACTGTCGGAAGGTCGCAGGCTCAACCACGAGCACCTGCGCTCTAGGGTTTTCGAGCAGGTTCTTTTTTGACTTGTTGAAGAACTGGAACGAGAGAGCGATGTGATTCGAGTCCAGACGATGGACGACCGACAAATAGGTGATGTTTGGCACGCCGGTTACCGAGCACGTGCAAAATGGGCTGGGGATGATTCCCTCGAAGCACGTACTGATCTCTTCGAGCGGAATCGACCCGGTCCTCGGGGCGATCACAATGCGCTCCCGGCTCGCGGTCCCGGCGTCTGTTCAAATGCCTGTTGCACAACAAATCGGATCCTGACTGGATCGAGGGGCAAGATCCTTAATCCGATATTCGGCGGGATGCGGTGTGCCTTTGCCTGTTCTGTAAAAACATTCCTCTGGCGCTCGAAAGACTCCCAATCCTGCGGAGTGAGGTCGCCGGAGTCGAGGAAGCGCCCCTTCAGCTGCACAGTTTTGTAGTTGACTGTCTGATGGAACGTAACCGCGATTTCGTCCTGATCCCGGAGGTTGTCCAGCGTCTTCGCTCCGGCGGAAAGCGAAATGCACAAGTCGATGGTATGGCCATCCGGCAGGATGGTCGGTCCCCAGCCACGGGTGATCTCGGGATTTAAATGCGCGTCACGCGTGCCGACGAGGATTGTGCCGGTGTCTTCAACTATGTGTGCTCTGATTCCGGCGCTGATTTGAAGGGGAGGGGAAGATCCGGCCAAGTGAACCTCCCAGGGAATGATCCCAGAAGCCGATGTTAGCACTCAGGATAGGCATCATAGCGAATACTTAAGAACAACTTAGGAAGTATTTAGGAACGCGCATTTTTCACCTCGGCTACTTTGGGCACAGGAGAAAAGAAACCATGTCACTCACACTCGCTGAAAACGCCCAAGAAGGCCTGAAGCAAGGTATGCAACAGGCAAGCAACAACAATCAACCCAGCGCAAACCGGGGTGCGGATGGATCTGCCATCAGATCGGAGCAGGGCCAGATTGCTTACGTGCCGGCCGGGACCGGTCGAGCCTACAAAAGTCCCATCGATCAGGTCACAGTACTCCTTACCGGTGAACAAACAGGCGGCGCCTTTTTCATGGCGGAGGCAATTGTTCCGCCGGGCTGCGGAAACCCTCCCCACATTCACGCCCGGGAAAACGAGACGTTTTACGTCCAGCAGGGAACACTGACCATCCAGGTCGGCGACATGATGCTGAATGGGTTGCCAGGCGACGTGGTTCAGCTCCCTCGCAATGTTGTGCATTCCTTTAAGAACACTGGAAATGTGAATGCGAAGTTCCTTTTTGTGGCTGAACCGGCGGGCCTGGAGCAATTCTTTGAAGAAGCGTTTTATCCGGCGGCGGACTGGCCGGACGCGATGCCGCCAATGAACGATGCGTTCATGGCCAGAATAATCGCGGCCGCTCAAAAGTGCGGATTGACGTTTCTTCCCCCTGCATAACGAATTGAATTCAGGCAACGCATTCACACAATTCGCTCGAATCATCAGAGGCAATCACGCGCATGTTACACGTCCAGAGCTGCCAGGCGACTTGGGCGATCAGAAACTGGTTACGGATCTTGGCTCAGGCATTCGCCGCCAGTCGATGATCGCCCGGTCTGTTGGGAGCACAGGGAAACGGCTGCGATTGATCTTTCAGATTGGATTGCAAGCCGAGATTAGGCTCATTGAACACAGACCACAGCGACTTCGACTCAGTCGGATTCATCGATGACTTCGATTGCGGAGACCGTCGCGTAATTCGCAAGGGGCTCAAACGTCAGATCGAGTTTCCCTTCTGGGGAAGGCCGCAGATGATTGAACGTTTTGGTTAAAGCATGCAGGCTCCCAACCTCTTTGAAGATATCGAAATTATCGAGCAGCGTTGAGCCATTGCAATAGACGCGAAACACCCGGCTTCCCACTCCCACGGAACCCGCGGCGTCCCCAATCCAATAGAGCTCAGCGAAGTGGAGCACCAGTGTGTAACGGCCGCGCGTATCCACCGGAATGGAATATGTGAAATGGCCGTAGCGCTCCACCGCATAGAGGCTTGGATCCGGGGTACCAGTGACCAGTCGAGGTTGGTCATTCACTGTGCCGTTCTCAAAGTAGTTGTCCGGGTGCCATAGATTCCCATCGTGATCTCTGACCGCGGTGTGCTGCATGACCAGCCGAATGGGGAGCTGTCGATGGGGTATTCCCGGCAAGATCTCGAGAGCATTGAGGGAAGGCGAAGCTTTGTCCGTGACGAATTTCAGATGGAGATAACCGTCTTTGTCCGCATACATGTCCCTGAAGATCTTCTCGTCAGCGATATTTGCCCCCAGGGCGTCCGCGCTGATGTTGAAGGCCTTTAAGAGCACTTGACCGTTCGCGCTTACATTGAAGAATTGCGTTCTAAAGTCCGCAGGCTGGGTCGCGACGAAGAACAGATGCAATTCAAAGGGACCTGGCCCGAGGGGAATGTCGTAGGAGAAATCGCCTACGCGCCAATGCTCGAACAGCATTGGATCACTTGTGCGGGATACGGGGACATCTGGGCGTTGGAAGGCGCCGCTGCCCGAAAAATAGCGGTCTGCTTCCCAGTACGCGCCTGCGCTGTCGATTCTGGGGCTTCCCTGATAGCCCGCAAGTAAACGCAGTGGAATGTGAGCAGCGTTGGCCGGTGTGGGCGACTGAAGGCCATTCGGGGGATTCGCCCTGGCTGTGTTCGCAGAATGCGCGGATCTGATCCGTGCAATCAGTTCAAACGCCCCAAAGACCGCTAAAGTCAACAGGACGATAGCGACCGCAACGTTGAGCCGGGCGCGCTTTCGACCAGCGGCGAGTGGCGTCTGGTCAGTTTTCGTGGTCTCGGTTTCCCCCGCGTTCGTCTCATCCGGAGAGAACTCTTGCGAGTCTGAGGTATTCGCGATGAGCTGTGGTGTTGTCGCCGGTTGCGAAGAGGAATCACGGCGGCTGAATTCCGGCACGTAGCTCCGGAATGGCAGCGAGATGACGATGGGGTGTTCCTTCCCCACGGTTGCGTAGTATTCTTTCAGCCTCTTTCGCAGTCGATAGGCCTCGACGCGGGCGATGGAATCGGTAGTGGCATCAAAGGAGGTTTTTGACCTGGCAAAGACCTCAGTGGCGATGGTGTACTCGGTAATGTCCTCGTGTCTTCCCTGAAGAGCTCTTTCTCCCAGAAACTTCAAGAGCTTCGCCAACCGTGGATTGCGGACGAGAGCGCCGAGCACGGTTTCCAATTCTGCACGTTCTGAATCGGCCGAGTCCGACGCCGGATCCTGCACCATAAAACACTCCGTATAAATTAATCCATTCTACAATTTCGCCGCTATCGCCAGCACATGCGCCCTTGTGGCCGAATGACGATCGCTACTCAAGTTAAACCGACCCGGTTTCAATGTTACAGAAGTTTAACGCCTTGCAGCGATGGGCTTTAGCATCGAAACCCAAGTGAAAAGTTGGTGCATGATTAATGATTTCCGGCCCTGAATTGCGTGGGCTGTAGTGCTCTGATCGGATTCCGGTGCTGAAAGATGGAAGACCGGAAAGCTTTGCGAGCCCCCTGGTTTCGAGCGCTTTCTTCCATTGCAGGATTCCTTCAGGTGATCGGGGCGATCCACCACTGGAATCTGAGGACTGATGTATCAAAAGTCCCGAGGCCTTGGGACGTTCGTGGGGTTTGTTTCGGTACCACGAAGAGTCGCGCCGTCGCAAAAGACCTCCGGCCCCGCCGCAGGTCTCTCGCACGGGCCTCAGGAGACGTCCCTCCGCAACGTCTCGCGCCCTTAGCTGACCTCAGGTCCCGGCCTTCTTGTGGGCGCCCAAGGATTCCATTTCCTCGCTCGGGCGTGCAGTCCCTCCATGATTTTCGGTTTAACGTTCTCGCGAAAGGAAATGAAACGGCCCAGCAAATCATGTGCTTCCAGGCACGTGACAAAAGTTCAAATCGCGCGAACAACTTTGTGCAAATTGGAACTTCACAGCGGTGACGCGCCCTTTGCAGGATTCGTGTTGTTTATTTCCACGGGGAAGATGCTGTACGAAGCGCGCGAGGCGAGGAAACCTCTACGAAAGGCACCGCTAACTGTAACGCCGCGCCCCTCCGCAAGAGGCGCCGCCGAGCAGGCGAAGGCAATGCCCGGGTTTTTTCGCTGTGAGCAACGCGTTGGCAGCGTCTTCCAAGGCCCCACGGAAGTGGCAATTCCTCTTTGCGGGCAGTCTGCGGAGAGGTTATGGAGGCAGCAAATGAGTAGATGGATTCTGCGTGCGGCGCTTGTGGTGACGGTTCTTGTCGCCTTATCGGCGTCGCTCCTTGCCCAGCAAACGGGCAGTATTGTTGGCACAGTGGCGGATCAGACCGGCGCGGTCGTCCCCCAAGCCAGGGTGACTCTTACCAACACGCAGACCCGCGATAATCGCTCCACCAAGTCGAATGGCCAGGGGTTCTTCGCGTTCAGCGGCGTGGAGGCCGGCGATTATTTCGTGAAGGTCGAATTGAAAGGATTCCAGTCGGCGGAGACGACCGGCATTCACGTCAGCCCCGGTGACCGCCGAGATCTGAGCGTCTCACTGGCTGTAGCCGCGGAAAGCGCTTCGGTTACAGTAGTGGCCGGGTCGTCCGAGATCAAAGTGGACTCAGGCGATCTTTCCAGCACTCTGGACGCCAGGGAGATCGGGAATCTGTCCCTCCAGGGCCGCGACGTTACCGAATTGCTCAAGACACTGCCCGGCTTCAACATGAACACCGCCTACAACGGAGTGCAGAACAAGGCGGGGTACAGCGGCATGGTCACCAGTATCCAGTCCAGCGTGGGGAACGGCATCAGCGCGCCAGGTGCGCCGGACCGCGCCGGCGGAGCGGACCTGGTTTCGGACGGCGCCCACATTCTCGACCCCGGTTGCGCCTGCAACGCCAACCAGACAGTCAACCCCGACATGGTGGCGGAGGTCAAGGTCACGACCTCGGCTTATGGGGCCGACAGCACGACCGGCCCGGTGGTGATTTCGGCTGTCGGCAAGTCTGGTTCGAGCGAATATCACGGCGGCGTTTATGTGAATTTCCGCGATCGCGACCTGAACTCCAATGACTGGTATTTCAACCATCTCCAGCAGGACCGTCCCAACGATCGCTATTGGTATCCCGGCGGCCAGTTCGGCGGTCCGGTTCCGTTCACGCATAAGAAGCTGACTTTCTTCAGCGGCTTCGAGTATTACCATCAGCGCTTCCCGGATGGGAGCAGCGGCGGCTTGCTCAAGGCGATGGTGCCAACCGTAAGTCAGCGCGCAGGCCACTTCGATCGAGATCTGCCAGACAACAATGCGGTTTGCCATTCGATCGCCAGTTGGGTTTCGGGCTGGGACGACAAAAACCAGGTATTCACCGAGAATGGTTACCGCTGCCAAACGATCACGGCGATCAATACCCTGAACGGCTACGTCTCCGGCATCCAGAATAGTGACGTCTCGTCCTACATCGCTCCCGGCGCCCAGGCGTGGCTGAAAATCATCCCGTTGCCGAACATCGGTCCCACGTCCTCACAGGACTACAACTACGTCAACCCTCTGATCGACAGCAACAACGGGTACATGGCTCACGCCAAGTTTGACTATGCCTTCAGCGAGAACACGAAGGCGTCCCTTAGCCTGAACCAGCAGCACGAGAACTATAGCGAGCCGGTCCAGCGCTGGTGGGTTCCGGCCGACACGATTGAGACACCCGGAGGGCCGGAGTCGAACACGATCTCCCGGACCCTCTCCGGCAGCCTCGTCAAGGTGTTCAACGCCACGACGACCAACGAGGTTCTGGGTGGCATCAGTTTCATGGATTCGCCGACGAAATTCGGAAACGAAAAGGCGCTGGACAGGAGCGCGCTTAACTTCCCATACAGGTATCCTGGCTTGTCCACTCTCATGCCCAGTCTCACCAACACGTGGTGGACGATGGACCTTGGCATCCCTCAGATGATGGATAACGGCCGTGTGTCGTACTTCTCGCGGAAGATGCAGCCGTCAATCAGCGACAACTTCACTAAGGTCATACGGACGCATACGATCAAGGCCGGTTTCAGCTGGCTCCGGTCGGGCAACCGGCAGGCCAATGTCGACCAGGGGACGGGCGGGTCAGTTGGCCAGGTCGGATACGGGCCAATCTGGGATTACAACGGTCCTGGCGGGAGCCAGATCCTCTCGTCCTACGATCCCGTGCTTGACCTGCTGCTGGACCACACCGCGAACTTCACCGATTTGCCCAACACCATTGCCGACATGAAAAACGACAGCTTCGGCTTCTACGGGGAGGATGAATGGAAGGTCAGCAAGAGACTCGCGGTCAATTACGGCCTGCGCATCTCGCACGATCTTCCGTGGCAAGATGCCACTGGCAAATTCGGAGCCGCTGCATGGACCCAGGCCTGGTATAACGCAGATGTCGCGACGGGCATCACCGCATTGCCCGGGATGCGCTGGCACGCCAGGGACAACACGGTTCCCTTGGCGGGGCATTCGATGGACTCTCTTTTCTACGGTCCTCGCTTTGGCCTGGCCTTTGACGCCTATGGCAGCGGGAAGACCGTCTTCCGTGGCGGCTTCGGTTCCTACTACTATCACGACAATCTGGCTGGCTACGACGTCGCAACCGGTACCTCGATGGGCGGAACCTCGTGCAACCTTTCCACCGCGACGTTCCTCCCGGCGATCGACAAGGGTACCAACGTCCAGTGCGCCAATACCGGTTCGGGCGTCACCTCGGCCACCGCGGTGGATCCTACGGACAAAAAAGAGGCGCGCACCCTCACGTATAACTTCACGATTTCTCAGCAAACGCCTATGAAGTCAGTGCTCGAGGTTTCTTACTCGGGAAGTCAGACAGATAACCTGATCAACCCTCTGCAGAACGTCAACATCATGCCGCTGGGCGCATACGCGAAGCCCGATCCGAATCCGGCCTCGGCCTATTTCGGCCAGATCTTATCCATCGGCGCTATCAGTGGCAACAAGAATAATCAGCAGCAGGATTTCTATCCGCTCACTCACTACACATCGTTGAACCTTATCCGGCATGGTGCCTGGTCAAACTACAACGCACTCCAGGTCACCTGGTCGAAGATGCAGGGTTCTCTTACCTACAACTTGAACTACACCTGGTCGAAGACCCTGGGCATCAACGGCTCGGCCGACCCAGTCGACCTCCACAACGACTACGGCATCCTGGGCCAGGACCACACGCACGTATTCAACGCTTCGTACTCATATCAAACGGGCAACCGCTTCCATCACGACAAGGTCGAGGCCGCGGCCCTGAATGACTGGACGATCTCGGGGATCAGCAACCTGCAGAGCGGCGTAAACCTGCAGCAAGGGTTCTCCAAGAACATGGGCCTCCAAGGAACGAACACGCTCTCATCAGACATCGACAAGGTGAGCAGCATGTACTACCTGGGCACATCGAGCTACACGTTGATGCCTGCTATGACTTGCGATCCGGCCTCCGGCCGCAAAGGTGGCGCATACGTCAACGGCAACTGCTTCTCTCTCCCGGCGTCGCCTCAGTACAACGCAGTGTACAATTCGCAAACGAATGCGAATGACTACTATCTCACGGGGCTCGGAAGTCAGGGACCCTACCAGATGCCGTATATGCGGGGGCCGGCGTTCTTCACCACCGATCTGTCCCTATCCAGGACGATCAGGATCGCCGAACGCCAGAACGCGACGTTCAAACTCACAGGGATGAACTTCATCAATCATCCGCTGAAGTCGTTCGACCAGAACAATTCGAACAACCTCAACCTGAATTTCAACAATGGCGTTCTTGCCATGTCGGACACGGGTTGGACCTACGGCGTCACGAACGAAAAATTCGGCCGCCGCGTTCTGGAAATGACCCTGAAGTACAACTTCTAACCCTCCTGAGCGGCTGCCACAGGGCGGCCGCTCTTCAGGTTGCAAGGGAGCCTCCTCATGTGACCGCGGGGTGGGGATCAGCCATCCCGTGTTCTATCTTTTTGTGTGAAGAAATAAGGAATCCAACCGTGAATCGTAAGGCTAGTGAATGCATCCTCGCGACCAGGTCGTCGCGAGCAAGAACGATCAAACTGGGCTCTCCTTTGCTACGGAGCGCCATTGCATTTTGTGTTGTTTCTTTGCTGAATGCTTGCGGGAGTGGTGGCGGTAGCTCCTCATCGGCGCCTGTGACACCCACCATTTCGTGGCCCGTCCCCGCGGCGATCGCATATGGAACAGCATTAAGTTCCACCCAGCTCAACGCCACTTCGAATTATGCAGGAACATTCACCTATTCGCCGGCATCGGGAACGGTACCGGCTGCCGGAACGCGAACGCTGAATGCGACGTTTACACCCAGCGATACTTCAAAGGTGGCATCGGCGACCGCCTCCAACACGATCACGGTCAACAAGTCCACGCCCACTGTGGCGGTGAGCCCGGCGTCCAGCAGCATTACGACGGCGCAAACCGACGCAGTGATGGTTACTGTTGCGAGTGTCGGGTCGGGAAGCGCTCCCACGGGTTCGGTGACGCTCACGAGCGGCAGCTACACTTCGGCGGCGGCGACACTCAGCTCCGGATCAGCAACGATCACGATTTCGGCAGGATCGTTGTCAGTCGGCTCCGATACGCTGAACGCTACCTACACGCCCGATTCGAGCAGTCCGTCCTATAACAACGCGACCGGGACAGCTAGTGTGACCGTCTCGCAAGCCACCGGCCTCACACCCATGATCGTCTGGCCGACTCCCGCTGCGATCACTTACGGGACCGTGTTGAGCGCGACTCAGTTGGATGCCGCGGCCAGTTACGGTGGCTCAAACGTACCGGGCTCGTTTGTCTACACGCCCGCGGCGGGAACTGTCTTGACCGCCGGAACACAAACGCTCTCCGTTACGTTCACTCCTGCCGATACGAAGACATATAATTCGGCGACGGCCACGGTTTCGCTCACGGTCAACCAGGCGACACCGACCATCAACTGGAACTCGCCTGCTGCGATTACCGTGGGCACAGCCCTGGACAGCACACAGTTGAACGCGACGGCAAGTTTCGGCGGCGTGAGTGTTCCGGGTACCTTCACGTATTCGCCCGCCGCGGGAACGGTTATGAATACGGCTGGAACGCAGACACTTTCCGTCACGTTCACGCCTACAGACACTACGGATTACAAGTCGGCGACGGCCACGGTATCGCTCATGGTGAATGCTTCGACAGGATCGCCGTCGTATTCGTGGACGAACGTGAGGATTGTCGCTGGCGGCTATGTTCCCGGCGTTTACTTCCATCCCACGCAGCAGAACCTAATGTACATCCGCACGGATATTGGCGGAGCCTATCGCCGTGGACCGAACGATTCGCAATGGGTGCCGCTTCTCGACTTCCTTTCGAACGGCAACTGGATGGGTGTTGAAGCTCTCGGGATGGATCCCACGGATCCGAACAAGCTCTATCTGGCTGTGGGCGAATATATCGAGAGCTGGAACGGGAACGGAGCCATGTTGGTCTCCAGTGACCAGGGCGCCACATTCAAAACAGTTCCGTTGAACTTCAAGTGCGGCTCAAATGATTCAGGTCGAGGCACGGGCGATCGCATCGCGGTCGATCCCAATTACCCGAGCACTGTCTACTTCGGCACCCGCACTGCGGGTCTGCAGATGTCAACCGACTCTGGAAGCACCTGGAACCAGGCAACCGGGCTTACGCCGCCGGGAAGCGTTACGGGCGACTGGGGGCCGATTCAGACGGGGGTGGTGTCGGTGCTTCCCGCTAAATCGAGCGGATCCTCGGGCTCGGCCAGTCCGGTGGTCTATGCCGTAACGGGCAGCTATTCGCAAGGGCTCTATGTGACTATCAACGGCGGGTCGACGAGCAGCACCTGGACCGCCGTGAGCGGCCAGCCGTCCTTCGCCTCGGCCGCTACGCCACTGGCTCCGCTGGAGGGTAAGATGGGCGCCGATGGCTCCATCTACATCCTCTACACGGACCAAGCCGGTCCGGAGTCTGCGAGCTATAGCCAACTCTGGAAGTTTGTTCCCGGCCCCAATTGGACTTCGGGGAGCTGGACCCAGATCACTCTGCCTCCCAATGTTAACGGTCCAAGCAATCAACAGGCCTTCGGCGGACTCGCTGTGGATCCGAGCCATGCCGGACACTTGCTCGTGGGCACATACGATCAATACTGGCCGACCGGCGATGTGGTCTATCGTTCCACGGACGACGGCGCTACCTGGCGCGATGTGTCCTCGGTCAATACGGGAGGATCTTCCCAGTCTCCGAACCTGGCCACCCACGATAACTCGATAGCTCCCTGGTTGGGTAAGCCCGGGACTGTTTCCACCGGAAACTGGCCCACTGGGATCGCAATCGATCCGTTCAATGCCGATCACGCGATCTACGGTTTCGGTGGGGGCCTCTGGATTACGACCGATCTCACCAAGGCCGATCCCAGCGCGAATTCCATAGGAGTGGTCGATTGGAAGCTCGACGACTTGGGCATCGAAGAGACCGCTATCCAAGGGCTCTGGGCGCCTCCCTCGGGGAACACGCTTCTGTTGAGTGCGATCGGCGACATCTACGGCTTTGCGCATACGGACCTGACCGTTTCTCCTGCGCAAGGGAACTACACAAACCCTGGGATGACGCCCACCTCGATGGATTTTGAGCAAAACATACCGACTACGGTGGTGCGCGTCGTCAACGGACAATATGGCAGCAAGCCGCTCGGTACGATTTCAACTGATGGCGGCATGACCTGGACCGGATTTGCCTCCAATCCGTCAGACACCGCCAACGGTGCCGGCAATATTGCCATCGCCCCGGACGGCTCGTCAATGGTCTGGGCCCCAGTGGATTCCAAGTCGGTCTGGTACTCAATGGACGGCGGAAAAACCTGGACAGCTTCGACGGGTATTGCCGCGCAGGAGCAGGTGATCAGTGATCGTGTGAAAGCCGGGGTGTTCTACGGCTATTATCAGGATGGCACGAGCGGCACGCTGACGATGAGCACCGATGGTGGAGCAACCTTCACAATCGTGCAGACGGGTCTGCCCGCGGTTCCATCGTGGCAAAATGTTAAACCCATCCTCTATGCTTTACCCGATGCCCAAGGGGACCTGTGGCTCACCTCAGGGGCGAATAGCACCGGTAGCGGCCTCTATACCAACACCGGTTCCGGCACATCTCCTAATTTGACGGCAGTTTCAGGGGTTCAACAATCGTCTAACCTGGGATTCGGAAAAGCTGCGCCGGGTTCCTCTAAACTCACCCTCTTCCTGAACGGGACGATTGGCACGCAATGGGGGCTGTTCCGCTCCACGGACGGTGGCGTGACGTGGCCACGGATCAACGATGACTCCCATCAATGGGGCGGAACGGGCCCGGTCTGCGGAGACATGCGCACGTTTGGCACTGTCTACGTAGCGGCGAGAGGAATCATCTGGGGAAAAAGTTCCGATTAGATCCGTATCCCTTGAAGGAAGTAGATCATCCATGATGGGTTCAGTTCTGCGGCAATTCTCATTCCTGGTTCTTCGTTCAATTGTGGCCTTTTCTGCTGTGCTTGCCGCCGGTCAGGCGCAACTCGCCACGCCCCGCTCCATTGTCGTGGACGTGAACCAGACAAGAGGGCCCGTCGATCGGTTTTTCGATCTGTCGGTGGGCTCCGATTATCCCGGCACCCTGATTCGCGATGACAGCCAGGCGCAGCTCAAAGTTGTTACTGATGAGCTTGGATTTCGCTACATCCGATTCCATGCGATCTTTCATGACGTGCTGGGGACGGTAAAGGTCGAGAACGGCGAGACGACCTACGACTGGACGAAGATCGACCAGCTCTACGACGACCTCCTGGTGCGGCACATCAAGCCGTTCGTCGAACTCGGCTTCACGCCGAAGGCGCTCGCGACATCACAGAACAGCATCTTCTATTGGCATGGCAATACATCGCATCCGCAGCCGGAAGCATGGCGCGATCTTGTCGACGCATTCATTCGTCACGTCGAAACGCGCTATGGACAAGACGAAGTGCGCTCCTGGTTCTTCGAAGTGTGGAACGAGCCCAACCTTTCCGGCTTCTGGGAAGGCGCGGATCAGCAGGCTTATTTTGAACTGTACGATCAGACCGCGAAGACCATCAAGGCTGTCGATCCCGCATTGAAGGTCGGAGGTCCCAGTACTGCCGGCGCGGCGTGGGTCCCCGAGTTCCTGGCGCACGTAAAGCAGAGCGGCGCTCCGGTGGACTTCGTCACCACGCACACCTACGGCGTGCAGGGCGGTTTCCTCGATGAAAACGGCGTGAGTGATACGAAGCTTGATTCGTCTCCTGATGCGATCCTGGGCGATCTGCGCCGGGTGCGCGAGCAGATTTCGGCGTCGCCGTATCCGCGGCTGACTCTGTACTTCACGGAGTGGAGCACCAGCTATACACCGCGCGATTCGGTGCACGACTCCTACATCAGCGCACCGTACATTCTGTCCAAAATCAAGGGGGCTCAGGGCCTTGTGCAGGGCATGAGCTACTGGACGTACACCGACCTGTTTGAAGAGCCGGGCCCACCGACCGCGCCATTTCAAGGCGGCTTCGGTCTTATGAACCCTCAGGGCATTCGCAAACCGGCGTACTTTGCGTACAAGTATTTGCATGCGCTTGATGGAAGCAGCATCGCGACGAGCGATGCGCAAGCAATGCTGTCGACGAAGGATGGGAACGTTGCGGGCGTGATCTGGGACTTCGAACAGCCCGACCAGAAGGCGAGCAACCGTTCTTTTTACACGAAGCCTCTTCCCTCGCATCCGGCAGGACCTGTGAAGTTGCAGGTGACGCATCTCGCACCGAACGCTGCATACAGGTTGGAGGTACATCGCACCGGGTATCACGCTAACGATGCCTACACGGCCTACCTTGAGTTGGGCTCGCCGAAGGAGCTGACGGCGGAGCAGGTCGCAAAATTGAACGACCTGACAAGCGATCTGCCGGAGACCGACCACGTTGTTCGGAGCGGGAAGGACGGAACGGTCGAGGTCAGCCTCCCGATGAATAACAATGATGTAGTGCTCGTCAAACTGGTGCGGAGCAACGAAAGAAAGTAACCAACATTGGCGGTTGTGGATTGCTCTGAACTCAACGCCACGTGCCCCTGTCAGGTCGTCTCGACCGCAAGCGATCATCTGATTGAAGTGCTCGAACCATCAACGGCCAGCGTACTCGCACGCTTCACGACCGTACCGAACCATGTCCCCGCGCTCACCGTCAACAAATTCGGGAAGGGCAAGGCACTCTATCTCGCGACCGAGTCGAATCCTTCCTCTATCGGGCCGGTACTCGACTACGTCCGCAAGCTTGCAGGTGTTCAACCGGGACCGGAAACGCCTGATGGCGTCTACGCACGAATCGTCGATGGCCGGACTTTGTATGTGAACACGACTGGCGAAGAGAAGCGAATTCCGATTACCGGCAGCAAGCAGGGGATCATCACACATCGCGTGTATAAAAGTGCCGTCTTCCTCGGTCCGCAGGAAGCGGATTTGATTCAGTAGTGGAGCCGACGCACAGATATCGCGTCGTGTATGCCGTTGCTGTGGATCTCGTCCAAAGGTCAGTAACCAACCGGTGGCTGAAGGATTTGACAACGATCCTCGCAGAACTGTCGAAGGAGTTCTGAAAGAGCCCCAAAGAGTAACTCAATCAGCGGCGCTTACCGGAGCCCGGCCACCAGCAACGCAGCATAGATCAACGACAACGACAGCGATTGAAGGCCCACCGTCGTCAACGGCAGTTGCAGCAACTCCGGATCGAGTTGTCGACGCAGTTCCAGGGCGTAAGCTGCGGCTGCAAGGAGAAGTGCTCCGCCGATCCAATAGTTCTCTGCAATTGCAGCCGCTACGCCGCCGAAGGCAAGCAGGACAACGAAGACGATCGCCTGCCGCCGCGATGAGGCGTTTTCGACGGTTCCACTCCCGGCAGCCTTCCGAGACGCCACTCGCGCATCGAGCCGAGCATGCACTGTGAAGATCCCAGCTGCCGCCTGCACCGCCAGAAGCACCCAAAGGCGCCAGCACCAATTGGGAATTGAGCTCGTCGCCGCAAGCGCAGCTATAAGCGATGTCGAGGTCAACGCCACTGCGCTCGCAACCTGGAACAGAACGGCCCGCTGACGATTGCGCACGTTGATCCACACCGCGAGCGCCGAGAACGCCGCCGCCCCGCCGAACAGTAGCGCATATGCAATTAAAGGCCCGGTGGCCACCAGCGCCAGTCCGCAGACCGCAGTCATTGCAGCCTCTGCTGTCGCCCATCGCAATGCCGCAGGCGCCTCTGGATGCGGCTGCTTCCACACCCACCGCTGCCGCGCGAGCACAACCAGCGGGTCCTTCATTGCATAGGCCGCTATTACCGCCACCAGTGCAGCCGCCTCCTGCCATCGAACCGTGCGTGCCAGCACCGCAGCTGCCGCGAACGGCGTCAACAGCATCGCCGTGGCCCCGTGCTCTCGCGGGAAGAATGTTAGCCGCTCTCCGTTCAAAACATCATCCTGATTAGACGTTAACGCACTGACAAGCGGTGCAGGGAGAAGACCTTCGTTTCGTTCCGGCAGACACAACAAAGCACGGCAACGAGTGCTTCCAGCCGCCCGTCTAATGATAGACGGGCCGTTTGCGCATCGCTCCTGAGTTACGGTCAACTCATCAGTTGGTTGGTCTTCCACAAATTCAACTTCAGCCAGCCCCGGCGCAGAATGGTCAGTCAAAGGCGACCGAACAGAATTCGGCGTGCATTCAATTCAATTGAATTCTGAATGAGCGGATAACGACAACGGTCGTCCGATCAGGACGCCTGCTCTTCTGGCTGGCCCAGCGGGTGGGCGAGATCGAAGGTCGAGAAGCGGCGATTTTGCCCGTTGATCTCGGAGCGCAACTCCAGCCAGAGTTCATTGGGGATCCTGAGGTAAACCTCAACCACAGCCGGATCAAACTGCGTTCCTGAGCAGCGGATGATCTCCTCGCGCGCCGCGTCGAAGCTGCGCGCCGCGCGATAGGGACGGTCGCTGGTGATGGCATCGAGCGTGTCGGCCACGGCAAAGATCCGCGACCCGATGGGAATCGCAGCACCTTTCAGCGCGCTGGGATAGCCTCTTCCGTCGTAGTGCTCCTGGTGGGTGAAGACGATCTCGGCCGCCTCGGCGAGGAAGGGAATCTTGCGCAGCATCTGGTAGCCGCGTGCGCAGTGCTCGCGCATCAGCTCCTGCTCTTCGGGCGTCAGCTTGCCGGGCTTGCGCAGGATTTCGTCGGGAATCGCCATCTTGCCGATGTCGTGGAGAAAGGCGCCGCGCGCGATCACCTTGATCTCTGCGGGTGAGATGCCCATGGCGCGGGCGAGGGCAATGGTGTACGCGGTCACGCGCTTCGAGTGGCCTTCGGTCTCGGAATCCTTCAGGTCGAGCGCGTCGCCCAAGGCTTCGAGCGTTACGTCGTAGGAGTGTTCCAGATCTTCCATGGCCTGGCGCAGCATCTCGGTGCGCGCCCGCACCACCTGCTCAAGGTTCTGCTGGTAAGTGCGGCTCTCCTGCAGCGCCTGGCGATGTTCGAGGGCCCGCTGCACGGTGGCCAAAAGGTGGTCGCGTTCGAATGGTTTCAGCAGGTAGTCGTAGGCGCCGCGGCGCATCGAGTCGATGGCCACGCTGATGTCGTGAATCGCTGTGACCATAATGACGGGTAGACTCGGATTTTGCTCATGAATGCGTTCAAGCAGGGCCAGGCCGTTGCCCTCCTGCATCACGATGTCGGTGAGGATCAGTTCGAAAGAGTCTTGCTCGAGCGCGTCGATGGCTTCGCGGCCGCCGGAGGCCAGCATGATTTCGTAGCCTTGGCGCTCAAGGGTCGCGGCAATCATCGAGCGAACATGCGCCTCGTCATCCACAACCAGGATGCGGGCCGCCTTGCGCGCTTTCAAGCTCGTGCGTGTGTCCGCGCCCGCCACAGAAAGCACCGCTGCCGGGGATGCGTCCTGCCCTGCCGGCAGCGACGCCAACCCCGCTTCCTTCCCGCTTTCCCGCCAGTGCTCGTTCCATCTGCGGCGGGGCAATCCTCTTAAGTTAGGCACCAGCATTTCTCAAATTCGTCCGGAAAACCACTCTCTTCATTAGAAGATTTCATCGTCATCAGGAAGCAGAATGATTAGAAATTCGTGAAAAACCCACCCCGCTACACTCCTGCGGCGGGATTCGCGTCACTCTATCCCGACCCATTTCAGCGCCTGCGGCCAATAAACCCTGAGAACGTATCAAGAACTTACGCTTACCCGGCCAGCGGCGCAAGGGATTCCTGGCAAAGTACCAAAGTACTAAAGTGTTATAGGTTTATGGAGAAAACCGTTCATTGGAATGTACCCCTCCTGTCCTGAGCCGGCAAACCGTTCGGACTCGTCAAATTCGTTAAAACTTCGCTACTTTTGTTTTTCTCTCCTTGCGCGCCGGGCCGCGGCCCAGCCTTCCTTTGTCACCTGTCTCGACCGACCCACCGCCAATGCATCCGGAGGAACATCCCTGGTGATACAAGAGCCTGCGCCGATGTAGGCCCCGTCGCCAATCTCGACCGGCGCCACGAGCGTCGAATCGCTGCCCACGAATGCGCCCTGACCGATCCGCGTCTGGTGCTTGTGTACCCCGTCGTAGTTGCAGGTAATGACGCCGGCCCCGATATTCGAACCCGCGCCTACCTCCGCGTCGCCAAGATAGGTCAGATGGTTGGCCTTGGCGCCTTTGCCGAGTTTCGCTTTCTTGGTTTCAACGAAGTTGCCGACGTGCGCGTCCTGCCCGATCTCGCTTCCCGGGCGCAGATGCGCGAGAGGACCAATTCTTGCGCCATCCGCCACCGTGCTTTCTTCGAGCACGCACCCCTGGAGAATCTGAACATGGTTGCCCAGCGCGCAATTCTCAATCACTGAGTAGGACCGGATACGGCATTCCCCACCGATCGTGGACCTGCCAAGCAACTGAACAAACGGCTCGATAATCGTGTCGGGCTCGATCTCCACGTCGGCGTCGATGACGCAGGTTTCCGGCCGAAAGATGGTGACGCCCGCGGCCATCAGCCGACCGGCGGTCGCCGCGCGCATGCTCGCATCGAGCGCCATCAACTCGGCGATTGTGTTCGCGCCCAGCACTTCGACGGGCTCGGCGGCCTTCAGCGCTGCCACCTTCTCGCCGGCCGCGTTCAGATGCGCTGCCATGTCCGTCAGATAGAACTCGCCATGAGCATTGTTGTTGGTCAGCTTGTCGAGGTGCTCGAGCAGCGGCTTGACCTTGAACGCGTAGATGCCGGAGTTGATTTCGCGGATCGACTGCTGCGCCGTCTTGAGCGCCTTCTGCTCGACGATGGCCCCCACCTCCGGCAGGTCCGGCGAGCGGCGGATAATGCGCCCGTAGCCCGCCGGATCCTCCGGGGTTGCCGTCAGGATCGTCATCGCTGCACCTTCGGCGAGGTGAAGAGTCATCAGGTGCTCGAGCGTCTCCGCCTTGATCAGCGGCACATCGCCCGAGAGCACCAGGATGTGCTCGTAGCCGGAGATTGCGTCGCGCGCGCACTGAATGGCATGCCCGGTGCCCCGCTGCTCAGTTTGCTCGATGAACTGAACGCCGCTCGCCGCAACTGCCTCGCGGACTTGCTCCGCCTGGTGCCCGATGACCGCGTAGATGTCTTCAATGCCGGCCATGCGGGCGGCGACGGCAATCACGTGACTCAGCAGCGGCTTGCCGCCGATCTCGTGTAGAACCTTAGGTCTGCGCGATTTCAGCCGCGTGCCTTTTCCGGCCGCCATGATCACGACGGCCAGCTTCGGCACCGAATGCGACGATGTACCTGCTTCCTTGCTCACTCTTGATTCTCCGCCCCGCCGATCTTGCCGGCAGGCGCTCCGGGTTGAGGAATGGTGATGTCGATGTTGTGTACCGGACCCATATTCAGCTTATCGAGCCCCGGGTTGATCTCTGGACCGTTGCCGACCACGAGAACCGCGTATTTGTCGGGATGTATGTACTTCTTCGCGACCTCATTCAGATCGGCCACGGTGACCTTCTCGAGCGCGGCTTTGTACGTTTCGAGATAATCCGGCGGGTAGCCGTAAAACTCGAGACGCACTCGCTCGGCCAGCACCTTGTCCCTGGTGTCGTAGCGGAAGAGGAATGAGTTGAGGATGTTGTCCTTGGCTCGCTTCAGCTCTTCTTCGGTGAACGGCTGCGTGGTCAATCCGTCGAGCACCTTGTAGGTCTGCTGGATTGCGTCGACGGTGGTGGCGCTCTGCGTCAGCACGACGGCCTGGAACGTGGCTGGATGATCCCATCCGAATGCCAGTCCGCCGCCGACTTCATAGGCAAGACCCAATTGGGTCCGCACCTTCTGGAAGAGCCTGCTGGCAAAGCCGCCCGCAAAGACGTCATTCATCATCGCAATACTGGGAACATCAGGGTTCCGGCGGTCCGTGCCGAGTCCCACGATCTCCACGTCCGACTGGTTCACATCTTCCTTGTTGATGAAGTAGACGCCGGGCTTGGGACCGGGAAAGACATCGTGGCGAACCGGATGCGGCTTGGCCATCGGCAGACTCTCGAAGGTGGCGCGCAGCCTGGCTTCCATCGCGGCTGGATCGAAATCGCCGCTCACGCTGATGATGAGCTTCCCGCCGATGGTGCGGTCATGCCACGCCTGCAGATCTGCCAGTGTGACCCGCGAGATGGTGGCCAGTTCAGGCTGGCGCGTATAGGGGCTGTTGGCTCCATACACCAGCTTCGCAGCTTCACGTCCGGCGATCTGGCCCTCCTCGTCGTTGCGGCGGACGATGCCTGTTGCGGCCTGCTGTTTTGCGAGCTGCAGCTTCTGGTCATTGAACTTCGGATGGAAGAGCAGGTCCATCGCGAGGTTGTAGACCTGGTCCGTATCGGCCTTCAGTGAATCCCACGAGAGCGCCGTCGAGTCGTCGTCGCCGGCGGTTTCAATGTGCGCGGCCTTCGATTCGAGCAGGTCATCCATGGCGTCGCCGCTCATTTTTTCAGCGCCGCTGGTGCGCCACGACTCCCCGTAGAGATCGATAAGCCCGCACTTGGCGGGGTCTTCATCGCGCGACCCGCCGGGAATCAGCACCGAACCGGAGACAAAGGGCAGTTCGTGATCCTCCTGGAGAAAGAGCACGATGCCGTTTTTCAAGGCGATCCGCTTGGGCTGCTGCGGCTTGAACTCGTGCAGCGGCGGAATCGGGATCTTCTGCCAGGGCTTCTCCTGCTGCGCAGGCGCAACTGCCGAAAAGAGCATCGATGCAAAAACAGCAAAGCTGAAAACCAAGGGTGAATTCGTGCGAAGCCTCACTGTGCGCCTCCGTCGTTCTTTGCCGGTGCTGCGGGAGCCTGTGTGTCGATCTCGGCCGAGGTCCGGTTCGAGGCGACGAAAACGTCGTTCGCGACGCGGCGAATATCGGCCTTCGTCACCTTGTCGACGCGATCGAGCTGCCGGAAGAGCTCGCGCCAGTCGCCGTAGCGTGTCTGGTATTCAGCGAGAGCATTGGCCAGGCCCTGATTGTCTGCGAGTCCGCGCAGCAGGTCGGCTCTCGCACGGGTTTTGTACATCGCAAGCTCAGCGTCGGTGACGTCTCTAGTCTTCAGCTTATCGATCTCCTTGTGAATGGCTGAAGCCATCTCCGCCGGAGTGTGACCGGGCAGCGGAAACGCATAAAACAGAAACAGACTCGGATATTTATCTCCCGGCGCGGGGCTCTCGCCGGCGGCAGCCGCTGCAATCTGCTGGTCGCGGACAAGGCTGCGATAGAAGCGCGAGACGCGGCCATTCGACATGATGTCGCTGATCGCGTCATAGACCGCGTCGTCGGGGCTGCGGTAGTTCGGCCGATGATAGGCCTCGACGTAGATCGGCTGCGTCGGATCCTTGATGACCACTGACTTCTCGGCAAACTGCTTCGGCTCCACGGTGGTCATATCGAGCGGTTTCGAGCCGCCCGGAATCCTGCTGAAGTATCTCTCAAGGATAGGCATCGCTTCAGAGGCTTTCACATCGCCGACTACCGCAATCACGATATTCGATCCCACGTAGTACTTCTTGTGAAATGCCATCGCCTCCGTCGCCGTAATCTGGCTCACTTCGCTCGGCCAGCCGACGTTGCTGCGTCCGTAGTTGTGCGCAACGTAGGCTGTCGCCAGAAGCTGCTCGAACAGACGGCCTTCGGGATTCGAATCGGTGCGCATGCGGCGCTCTTCAAGGACCACCGAACGCTCCTTGTAGAACTCGCGCGGAACCGTGTCGGCCAGCCGGCTGCTTTCAAGCCACGCCCACAGCTCCAGCCGGTTTTCCGGCATCGACCAGAAGAACATCGTCTCATCGAGACCGGTTTGGGCGTTGAGGTTGTGTGCGCCGTTGCGTTCCGCCACATCGGTGAATTGGTTGGGAACAACGTATTTTTCGGCGGCAGCCTGGGCCTCGTCGAAATCCTTCCGAAGTTGTTTCACCTTTGCCTGGTCCGGTCCCATCGGATTGCGAATCTCGGCCTCGAGGGCATCGTTGGCCGCTTCCACTCGTTGCAGGGCCACTTTCTCGGCCGCGAAGTCCATCGTGCCGATCTCAGTGGTTCCCTTGAACGCGAGGTGCTCAAACATGTGTGCCAGTCCGCTTTCGCCGGAGGGATCGTTCACGTCGCCCGCGTCCACGAAGGTCGTATAGCTGAAAACCGGCGCCTCAGGCCGCTCACAGATCAGGATGGTCAGGCCGTTGGGCAGCACTTTGGCCGTGATTCGCTGCTCGAAACTCTTCAGATCCTGCGCCAGTCCGGTCAGGCAGGAATAAACCAACACCACTACCGCCGCTGCAAGCCGTCGCAGCAAGTTTCTCTGCATGTTTGCTCCTCCGAGCGGGGCGCGCGCACTTTGCCCCTCCATCAAAGCTAGTTTGGCGCGATTGGGGGCGTCAAACCGCAGTTCGGGTGAACTGTTTCGCACCCGCTGCGTATTATCACTGAACGGATGAGGTCCGCTTATGCGCCGATGGCTTTTTCGAGCCTTTTCTCTCGTCGTGTGTCTGTTGCTTGTTGCGGCCGCCGCAGCCTGGGTGATCGAGTACTATCCTCGCCATGGATCCCACCCTCCGATGAAACTGGCCCAGGGAACGCTGGCCATCGAACACGCGCGAGTCTACGTTTCACCCACCGATCCTCCCATCGATGACGGCACCGTGCTGGTGCGGGACGGATGCATCGCGGCCGTCGGGACGCATGTGGATGTACCGGCAGACGCCACGATCATTCCATGCAACCAGTGCGTGGTCACCGCCGGGTTCTGGAATACGCACGTTCACTTCACCGAGCCCAAGTGGTCGTTTGCCAACTGGAAGTCCGCCGCCACTCTCAATCCGCAGCTTGCCGACATGTTCCTGAGCCGCGGATTTACGACTGTTATCGATCTCGGTTCCAATCCCGCCGACACCTTCGCGATTCGCCGGCGCATCGAGAAAGGCGAATTGACAGGACCCTACATCTACACGGCCGGGACACCGCTCTATCCGCCGCACGGGGTGCCGTTCTACCTGCGCGAGACACTGCCGCGCTGGGTGGTGATGCTGATGCTGCAGCAGCCCAACACGCCGGAAGATGCAACCCGGGTCGTCCGGCGGAATCTGGCTTCCGGCGCCGACCTCACGAAACTGTTTACCGGGTCCTGGATCGAACGCGGCCACGTGCTGCCCATGCCCGTGAACATCGCCGGGGCGGCAGCGACGGAGACGCATCTGAACGGGAAACTCGTCTTCGCCCATCCCTCGAATCTCGCAGGCGTCCAGGTGGCGATCGACAGCGGCGTTGATGTGCTGGCTCATGCGGCCGACGACACGCGTGGCGTCGACGCCAGACTGCTGCAGACCGCAGCGAGCAAAAACATGGCGATGATCCCGACGCTGAAGATGTTTGCGTCGACGGTGACGACCGATTCGCGCTACATGGACCCGATCTGTGCGGAGGTGCAGCAGTTTCATCAGCTCGGCGGAACGCTGCTCTTTGGAACCGATGTCGGCTACATGACCGACTACACCACCGAGGGAGAATTCGTGGAACTCGGCAAAAGCGGCCTCGACTGGAAGACGGTGCTCGGGATGCTGACCGCGAACCCCGCCGAACGCATGGGCGTTTCGGCCAGCAAGGGGACAATCACTCCGGGCAAGCTGGCCGACCTCACCATTCTCGATGCCGATCCCGCAACCGCGCTGACCAACTTCTCGCGTGTACGTATCGTGGTGCGTTCGGGCAGGGTGGTGTGGCAACGCTAGTTGGTGTTGCCATTTCTGGCTTCAGTTCAAGGTGGCTTTTTCCTGGTGAAATAGCCACTCGGTTGAAAGGGCTTCGGGACCAGATCAGGCCGGCCGCGCGCAATGCCCTATACTTAGGAATGCGATTTAAAAGGCTTCCGGCCCTGCCGGGAGTCTTGTTTTCTCAGGACATGACATTGAGTACGAACAAGAAACCCGCATCCGCCGCAACTCGCCGCATCCGCTCCACAACTGTGATCTGCGTGCGGCGCAACGGTGTGGTGGTAATGGCCGCCGACGGACAGGTCACGATGAGCGACCACGTTCTGAAGCACTCGGCCAAGAAGATTCGCCGCCTCTACCAGGAGAAGATTCTCGCCGGTTTTGCCGGATCAACTGCGGACGCCTTCAACCTGTTCACGCGCTTCGAGGCAAAGCTGGAGCAGTATGCCGGCAACCTGAACCGCGCGGCCGTGGAACTCGCAAAGGATTGGCGCACCGACAAGATGTTGCGCAACCTCGAAGCCCTGCTGGTCGTCGCCGACAAGGGCCAGACGTTCCTGATCTCCGGCTCCGGCGATGTCATCGATCCGGACGAGCCCATCGCCGCGATCGGTTCCGGTGGCAGCTTCGCCATCGCAGCCGCACGCGCACTGATGGAGAACACCGACCTGAGCGCGCACGAGATCGCCGCAAAAGCAATGAAGATCGCCGCCGATATCTGCATCTATACGAACGACAGAATTACGTTTGAGGAGTTGAAGGGCTGACGTAGGTCAGGGCTAAAGCCCGCGGTCATCAGGTGGCATTTACGGCACGAGTAAAGCGTGCCGTGTTACAAAGCCTGGAGCAATCGGAACTGAAGAATGGCTATTTATTTACCCGCATCCGCCGAAGAACAGGATCTCTCACTCGACGAGTTGACGCCGCGCGAGATCGTCACCGAGCTCGACAAGCACGTCGTGGGTCAGCGGCCGGCCAAGCGCGCCGTGGCCATCGCACTGCGCAATCGCCAGCGCCGCCAGAAGCTCCCGCCCGACATTGCCGACGAGATCATGCCCAAGAACATCATCATGATCGGGCCGACGGGCGTGGGCAAAACCGAGATCGCGCGCAGGCTGGCCAAGCTTACCAACTCGCCGTTTCTGAAGGTGGAAGCGTCGAAGTTTACTGAAGTGGGCTACGTGGGCCGCGACGTGGAGTCGATGATCCGCGACCTGGTTGAGATCGCCATTGATATGGTGCGCGAGGAGCGCCTGGAGGAAGTGGAAGACAAGGCGGAGATGAACGCCGAGGAGCGGCTGCTCGACATCCTGCTGCCGCCGCCTCCGCCGACGCCGCAGTCGCAGGAGGGCCAACTCACGCTTCCCGGCTCCGACAGCTACCAGCGGTCGCGCGAGAAGCTGCGCCAGCAGTTCCGCGAAGGCAAGCTCGACGATCGCATCGTGGAACTGGACGTCCGCGAGCGAAACATGCCGCAGTTCGGCATCATTTCCAACCAGAACCTTGAGGACATGGAGATGAACCTCAAGGACATGCTGCCCAACATCTTCGGTGGCGGTTCAAAGAAGCGAAAGATGAAGGTCGGCGACGCCTTCGACTACCTGGTGCAGGAAGAAGAAGGCCGCCTCATCGACATGGACCTGGTGAATCGCTCAGCCGTGGAGCGAGTTGAGTCCAGCGGCATTGTCTTCCTCGACGAGATCGACAAGATCGCCGGGCGCGAAGGCGGCCACGGCCCCGACGTCTCGCGCGAAGGCGTCCAGCGCGACATCCTGCCCATCGTGGAAGGCACGACTGTCAACACGCGCTACGGCATGGTGCGTACGGATCACATCCTGTTCATCGCCGCCGGTGCGTTTCACGTCTCGAAGCCGAGCGACCTGATTCCCGAGTTGCAGGGCCGTTTTCCGATCCGCGTCGAGCTGAAGTCGCTCACCGTCGAAGACTTCCTGCGCATTCTCACCGAACCGAAATCGTCGCTGACCAAGCAATACTCGGCTCTGCTTGAAACCGAAGGCGTACGGCTGGAATTTGAACCCGAAGCGCTGCGTGAGATGGCTGAGTTCGCTTTCAAGGTAAACGAGCAGACCGAGAACATCGGTGCCCGGCGGCTGCACACCATCATGGAGCGCGTTCTGGAGGATGTGAGCTTTCTCGCGCCGGATATCGCCCGCCAGTCGGGCAATGTCGAGCAGGCCGGCGAGCTGCTGACGAAAGACGGCGCAAACGAGGCCAGCGCCCCCTTGCCCTACCAGGAGCGCATGACCGCATCAGGCCCGGAAAAGGTCTTCACCATCACGTCGGAATATGTGAAGCAGATGGTTGCGTCTATAGTCCGCGACAACGACCTGAGCCGGTACATTCTCTAAACTTCCTCGTTGCACCAGCGAGAGAGTTTTGCTAAGTTGAATGCGTACCTCGGCAGTCCGCGCCGCGAGTCAAATCAGCGGGCTCTACCTGCACTCTCCTGCTTCTGAGGGAATGCGGATGGAGGCGTATCAGAGCACCTGGGAAGGGTGTGCCTGCGCTTCACATTCGCGTCACCGTTCCTCGAACTCCACGCATCCCAAAACTTAGGAGAGACGCATGAGCCAAACCGTGCAGCACCACGCGATCAACTACATCGAATTCAGCACATCCGACATCGCCAAAACAAGGGCCTTCTACGAGCGGGTCTTCAGTTGGAGTTTTCAAGAGTGGGGACCGGAGTACATCAGCTTCGACAAGGACCACGCCGGTATCGACGGCGGATTCCGAAAGGGCGAGCCGCAGCAGAGCCAGGGTGAAGCCGCGCCGCTGATTGTCATCTACTCGCAGGATCTGAAAGCTACGCAGGACGCGATCACCGCGGCTGGAGGGTCCATCGTTGTGCCCACGTTCGACTTTCCCGGTGGCAAGCGATTCCATTTCTCAGATGAGCAGGGAAACGTGCTCGCGGTGTGGTCCGAGTAGGTCCGCCTAAAATAAGCAAAGGCCCCGAGGTCTCGCGGACCGCGGGGCATTCAGCAAACCAGATTCAGGCGCTCTAGTTCAACTCAGGCGCGGGCAGCGACTTCCGCTTTCTCAGCTCGTCGCGAACCAGCGAGAGCCCGAGGATGCAGCGCTCAAAGCCGTCGGAGAGGCGTGCAAACAGGGCCGCCTCTTTTTCATACTCGAATATGTTGAACTGGCTCACGATGAAGTAGCTCTCCTTGCCGGCGTGGATCAGCTCGCTCAAGCTCGGATGCGGCGCGCGGCGGCGCGTGCCGGGAACGTTGGACTCGGGATACAAGCCGCCGACGAAAAGCGCGTAGTCACCGATATATTTACGCATGGCCCGTTCCGCGTCGAACGAAGGCGCGGTGCCGTTCACCGGATCTGCGGCGCGAATCATCGCCTCGAGTTCCTCAATGGGATGACCCTCCGGATCGCGCACCTTGTAGAGCTTGTCGGTCTCTGAAAACTCGCAGAGCAGGTGCGCCACGTAGCCGGTCACATCAGGATCGTGCAGTCCCAGCTTGCCTTCGTAGCTATTGCGCACAACCTGCTGAAAGAAAGGTTCGAGCGGATGCGTCTGGTTTTGCATACAACCTCCCGTACACGCTTTCGGCGCAATCGGAACTGCCTGTGCAGTGACCGGCAGCGCTGCGTGCAGCCGGAGATACCAGCCACCATCCGATTTACATAGTGTTGACACAGAGATTAGCGAAAATGTTGCTCATTTCGGAAGAGGGGTGCACAACTTTGTTGGCAGAGTGGGTCGTCAATTGCGCCGCGCAGGAGCGCAGATCGCTGACCCCAGGGACATTGTGCTTGTCCCTGGGGTTACGAACCACCAGCCCCACTTCCAGCACTATGTCGATCTATGAATATGGCTAATGTACCGGCGCTGATGGGTTTATCGTCCGCCACAAATCCCGGCGGGCGATGGCGAGACCAAGAATGCAATGTTCGAACACTGACGAGAGTTGCCCGAACAGGGGCGCTTCTTTCTCGTACTCAAATACGTTGAACTGGCTGACGATGTGGTAGCTCTCTTTGCCAATGCGGATCAGTTCGGCCAGCGTGGGCTTCTGCGAGTTGGCATTCTGATCAGATTCGATCGCCTCGGGGCACATGCCGGCAAGAAACAGCGTGTAGTCGCCGATGTACTTGCGAACGGTGCGCTCGGCAACAAACGATGGCGCAGTTCCATGAATCGGATCGGAAGCGCGCACCATCTCATCGAGCTTCTCGATCGGCCGTCCCTTCGCGTCGCGCAACCGGAAAAGGTTGTCTGCGTCCGCGAAGTCGCAGAGCATGCGGGACACGTAGCCGGTTATCTCGGGAGCAAGCCCAAGCCGGCCTTCATAACTATTGCGGACTGCCTCGTGAAAGAACGGTTCGAGCGGATGAGATTGCACCTGCATAGGTATCCCCGGATCATCGCGCAGCAGGGACGACAGTGTGGCCCGAGCGCAACTTGCGCAGTCCGGAACGTGCCCGGCTATCGCTGGATTCGTAGTGCTTTGAAAGAAACAGTAGACGAATTGTAGCACCGGTGATGTGAGATAAATCACTTCACTAGGGCAAATGGAAACATTGGTAACCAAGGCTTTAACCAGCAAAAAGGCAGCCGCGTGGGCTGCCCTGTGGGAATCCGAGTTGAATTCGATTCAAACCGCAGCCGGCGCGCGCGATTCCAGTTCTGCCAGCCGTCTGGCCAGCAATTTCTCAAGGTTCACGAGCGCGGCAGAGAAGCCTTCGATCCCTTCCTTCAGCTTGTCGGTCGCCATGCGATCTTCGGCGTGCATCTTCTTGAACGCGGCCTTGTCGACCACGATGCGCTCGATCTGAAGGGACTTTGCGGCTTCGGGATCAAGCTTCCGCGGGAGATCGCCCTCAGTCTTCTCCAGTTCCGCAAGCAATTGCGGCGAGATCGTGAGCAGATCGCAGCCGGCGAGTTCCTTGATTTCGGCGATATTGCGGAAGCTCGCGCCCATCACCTGCGTCTTGTAGCCGAATTTCTTGTAGTAGTTGTAGATTTTCGTGACCGACTTCACGCCCGGATCATCTGCGCCCTGGTAGTCCTTGCCTGTGTCTTTCTTGTACCAGTCGAGAATGCGGCCAACGAACGGCGATACGAGCGTTGCGCCGGCTTCAGCAGCGGCAACGGCCTGGTGAATGCCGAAGAGCAGCGTCAGGTTGCAGTGAACGCCTTCCTTCTCCAGCACCTCGGCCGCGCGAATGCCTTCCCACGTGGAAGCGATCTTTACCAGGATGTGCTCGCGGCCCACCCTGGCCTTGTCATATTGCGCGATGATGCTGCGGGCCTGCGCGATGGTGCCCTCGGTGTCGAAGGAAAGGCGGGCGTCAACCTCTGTCGAGACGCGGCCCGGAACAATGGTGAGTATCTTTTTGCCGAACGCCACCGCCAGATTCTGAAATGCAAGGTTGGCGACATCCTTGTCGCTTGCAGTGTCGCCCAGCTCCTTCTTCGCGTCCATGATCACGCTGTCGACAATGGGCTGATACTGCGGCATTTGCGCTGCCGTGGTGATTAACGAGGGGTTGGTCGTAGCGTCGGTGGGACGGAACTTCTCCATCGAATCGATATCGCCGGTATCCGCCACGACGGTCGTGTACTTGCGTAGTTGTTCGAGCAGGTTCTGCGGCATTTTTTCTCCTGGGGAAGGGGCTCCTGCGCGTGACGCGCCCGGCTCCAGTGTACCCTCTTTTTGGATTCCCCCGGCATGGCCGAGGTTGCATCGTTTCACGGCTGCTTCGGCGCCAATGCAAACGTGTTTGATAGCACGCCAAGTCCGGAGATGGATACATCCACCCGATCGCCGGCTGCCAGCGGCCCAACCCCTGCCGGAGTTCCCGTCAGTAGCAGGTCGCCGGGCTCAAGCGTAATAGCTGCCGTGATATAGGCCAGCAGCGCGGGAATCGAGAAGATGAAATCCAGCGTCGATCCGTGCTGCCGTAATTCGCCGTTCACACGCGTTTCAACCGTGAGCCCTTTTCCCGGATCCACTTCGCTGCTGACCACCGGGCCTACCGGGCAGAAGGTATCGAAGCCCTTGGCGCGCGTCCACTGGTCGTCTTTTTTCTGCAAATCGCGGGCAGTCACGTCGTTCGCGATCGTGTAGCCGCGAACGTAGCTGCGCCAATCCGCATCGGCCGCAAGCTTGCTTGCCTGCCGGCCGATCACAAGCGCCAGCTCGCCTTCAAAGTCAACGCGCTCCGACTGGGGCGGAATCAGCACTGTGCCCTTGTGCGCCAGCAGAGAAGAGGTCGGCTTGAGGAAGATCAGCGGCTCGGCAGGGACTTCGTTGCCCAACTCCTTCGCGTGATCGCGATAGTTGCGACCCACGCAGACAATCTTCGACGGAGTGACCGGAGGCAGCAGGTCCGCTGCGCCCAGCGGCATCGGCTCAAAGTCGAGTACAACCGGAAGAGCGCGCTGATGCGCCACTCGATGGGCCAGATCCTCCTTCGGTGCATGGGCAAGATCGACAATCCAAGGCTCACCTCCGCGCTCCTCTACCGAGCCGTACATGATCTGATTCTCAAAACGAAACCGGCAGTATCTCATCGGTCCCTCCTTGCCCGGCGTGCGCTACGGCTGCGGCACCGTCTCCTCGGCTTCAGCAGATCGCTCACTTTCATGCCCGATTTTGTCCACGGCGCTCACCGCATAGCGATAGGTGTGCCCTGCCTGCACCTGCGCGTCGTGAAACGCCGGTTCAATCGCCGGTGTCGCCGGGGAGATTCGCTGCCACGCACCACCGTCTTCGCGCCGATAAACAATGTACCCCACAAGGTCCGGCTCCGCATCCGGCTGCCAGTTCAGGTCAATGGAAGGTCCCAGGCCATCTCCGCCTGCGCTGGCAACCGCGGCCAGGCCCGCTGGAACCGCCGGCGGGAACACATTCTTCACGTCGACGTCAATCGGCGGCGAGACCTCGCCGGCAAGTTCGAGCGTCTTTCCGTTCACATCGATGCGGACCACCCGTTGCGCTCGATATTCGTAGCTCTCGTTGAAGTGTGCAGTCTTGTCGATCGCGCGGCCCTGTTCCGTTCCGGCTTCTACGAGCAGCGTCAGGTTGACCGGCTCGGGCTCCGGCGCGAGCGGTCCCTGTTCCGACTTGGGTTGCGATTTCTCCGAGGGCGACGTGCGCAGCTTGCGATCCAGCCGCACTACGGCCTTTTCGTTATCCGGCGTCCAGTTTAGAACCACGCCCTGTTTGCGCACTTCCGCTCTCAGTCCTTCAATCGCTCCGGGCGCCTTCCCGGCCAGCACCGTTGCCGCATTCGACTGGCCAGCCGATCGATCTTTCTTATTCAGCAGTTCGACAAAGTAGCTGATTGGGCGCGGTTCGCCAGCCGCCAGCGGTCCAGGCAGCGTCACGGTGTAGCTCGCAGGTTTTCCAGGTTCCACCGATACATCCACCGCGACCGCGTTACAGGTACCCGAGCCTTCGCGCTGGCAGATCCACGCCGTCACACCGGTTCTTACAGCGGTCTTGTCGGTATTGCGCTTCGGCATGGTCCAGGTGAGCGTCACCTGGTTTCCCGTGCGCGTTGCCGCGAGATCTTCCACCGGGTCAGCCAGGTTGAGCGATGGCGGTTGCGGCACCCCCGGCGTTCCGCATCCGGCGAGCAACGCACAAAACACCAGTGCCGGCGCCGCCCATACCGTTCGATCGAGCAAACTCATTTCTCTCCCAGTCTAACGGAGCGTGCCCGGCGCGCTCGCGTTCACGACCGGTGCTGCGCCGCCTCAGCTTCGGTGATGAGCTTTGAGGCCCCGTGCCTTCATGCTGATTCTGCGCCGCAATCAGAACAGCCTATGCTCGTCACAGGCGAGCAGGTTCAGCTTTGCAAAGATGCCGCGTCGATTTCCCGGCCGGTATTCGGAGAGAATGAGCGGCGCCCTGTTTTTAGGGCTGAACAGGTCTCATGCCGTATTCTTGCCTACGGATTCGAAAGGTCCCGGTTCCGTGCTGATTTTTGCAGCTATCCTGGCCATTTTTGTCTACGGAATGATCGCGGCGATGCTGGGCACAATCCTGCCCAACCTCTCCGAACGCTTTCACCTCACGCCAACACAGAACGGCACCATTGCCTTCCTTCAGGCGCTCGGACTCATCATTGCTTCGCTCGGCGTGGGGCCGCTGCTCGATACGGAGGGCGACAAGGTCGCTCTAATTCTCGGCCTCGCCTCGATTGCCGCCGTGCTTATCCTTCTACCGCGCTCCGGTGGGTATCGCGACATTCTCCTGCTGCTCTTTCTGCTCGGGATGGGCGGCGGCATCGTGACCACGGCTGCCAACGCCCTGGCCAACAGCGTCGGCGGCACCAACAGCGCCATCGTGCTGAATCTCGTGAACCTGTTTTTCGGCCTCGGCGGCCTCACTACGCCGTTCATCGCCGCTAACGTCTTCAAGCAGAAATGGGTGCGGCTCTGCTATACCGTGGCTGGGCTCACCATCACTGCGATGGCCGTGCAGGCGTTTGTAAAGATGCCGGCGCCGACGGGAAATGCGCGGTTCCTGCTGGCGGACGTCGGTCCGATTCTCGGTCGCCCACTGCTCTTCATGCTGGGGTTCTTCATGTTTCTCTACATCACCTGCGAGGTGGGTGTGTGGAACTGGCTCCCGCGCCATTTAATCGCGCAGGGCATTCCGGAGTCGCGCGCGCTCAACATTCTCTCGCTCGGGTTTGCGCTCGGCCTGCTGATCGGACGTGTCGGAGTTTCGCCCATCCTGGCGCATGCGCCGCCAGTCGAGGTCACGCTGGGCGCCTCCATCGCCATGGCGATCGCGACTTTCCTGATGCTTCGAACCAAAAGGCCCGGCCTGGCATTTGCGCTGGTGTTTATAGCGGGCCTTTCGATGGCTCCCGTCTTTCCTACCACGCTCGCCATCACCGGCGCGGCGTTTCCGCGCATGACCGGCACTGCACTGGGATTCGTGATCACCTGCGGATGGGTAGGGCTTGCGGTCAGTTCGCGCATCATCGGAGCAATTGCGGGCAGTGACCCGCTCCGGCTAAGGAAAGCTTTGCTCCTCTTTCCCATTTCGGCCGTGCTGATGGTTGCCCTGAACCTGGCAATCTGGTCGGCAATGCGATAGAAATCCAACCAAGGCAAATTATGACAGCCAGCACTTTTACCAATTCAGTTGCTTCGTACACCGACCAAAACAGGCGCAGGTACAACCTATTTCTGCTATTTGTGGCGGGCCTGGGCGGCCTGCTCTATGGAATCGATGTCGGCATCATCGGCGGCGCTTTGCCTTACCTCGAGGCCACCTCAAAACTCACGCCGTCAGAACTGTCGATCATCGTTGCCGCGGTGCTGCTGGGCAGCGTGTTTTCAACGCTCTTTGCCGGACTGCTGGCCGACTGGATGGGCCGCAAACCGCTGATGATCCTCAGCGGCGTGGCGTTTATCGTCAGCATCCCGGTCATCGCACTCTCGCACGGATACGCGCCTCTCTTCTTCGGTCGGCTGCTGCAAGGCATGAGCGGCGGATTCATCGGCATCGTTGTGCCGCTTTACCTGGCGGAGTGCCTGTCAGCCTCCACGCGCGGTAAGGGCACCGGCGTATTCCAGTGGCTGCTGACGTTCGGCATCGTTGCCGCGGCGCTGGTCGGAATCTACTTCAGCTATCGCGTCAATGCCGTAGCTCAAACCGCCGGCCCGCAGGCGCTCTTTGACTTCAAGAATTATGCCTGGCGCAGTATCTTCTGGGTTTCGCTGCCACCCGGCGTGCTGTTCGTCATCGGCAGCCTGATGGTCACAGAGTCCCCTCGCTGGCTTTACCGGCGCAACAAGCCCGAAAAGGCCCGGGCTGCGCTTCTGCGCTCCCGCTCCGCAGAACAGGCAACCATTGAGTTGCAGGAAATGGCGACCGCTTCGCAGCCGGCGCTGTCAACCGGCGAGAAAGCACGCGCCACGCTTCTGCGACGCAAATACATCATCCCGTTTTTGCTGGCATGCGTCATCCTGGCCTGCAACACGGCCACTGGCATCAACTCCATCATCGGTTACAACACGGCCATCCTGCTGCAGAGCGGGCTCTCCGACCTGCAGGCGCACTGGGGTTATGTGCTCTTTACGGTGGTCAATTTCGGATTCACAGCCGTGGGCATGACTCTTGTCGATCGCAAGGGGCGCAAGTTCCTGTTCATCCTCGGCACCAGCGGCATCATCGTTTCCATGGTGACCGTCGGGACCATCTTCCTGCGCACAGAAAAGCAGGCCGTTAATTGCGGCGAGCAGGTGCAGGCCATGGTTGGGCCAGACCAGGAACTTACGTTGCAGTTCGGCAAGAACGAAGCCCAACGCCTGCTCGCGGCTCAATCCGCGCCGTCCAATGCGATCAACCCCGATCGTGCCTCATTCGCGATCATCTATTCCTACGGTGATTTCACGGGAACCACCAGCTTTGTGCGTTCAGACGATGCAGCCGCAGCTCCCCTGAAGATCACGCGCGCTGACAGCGTGCCGGCAAACAAGGTCGAAGCATTCTTCAAGAATCCGTTCGCCGATCTGCAGGCTGCGCAAACGGCTCCGTTGAAGATTCAGAAGGCGATTCTTGGCGCAGTCCCCGAGCCCGGACACGGCTGGATCGTCGCGCTCTTTCTCTACACGTTCATGGCCTTCTATGCGCTGGGTCCGGGCGTGTGTGTCTGGCTGGCTCTGTCTGAGCTGATGCCGACGCGCATCCGCTCCAACGGCATGAGCATCGCCCTCGTCATCAATCAACTCGTATCGACCGCGCTGGCCGCCATCTTCCTGCCGTTCGTCAGCAAGTATGGTTACTCGTCGATGTTTTTCCTGTTCGCCGGGTTCACCGTCATCTACTTCCTGACGACGGCATTTGTGCTGCCGGAGACAAAGGGCAAAACACTGGAGGAGATAGAAGAGCACTTCGAAGCGCGCGCTGCGCGGTAGGTTACGCTTCAATCACGGCTTTGGAGAGATTGCGCGGCCGATCGACATCCAAGCCGTGCTCCAGGGCCATGAAGTAGCTGAAGAGCTGCAGCGGGATCACTTCGGGGATCGGCAGCAGGTGCTCGCTGGCCGGCTCAACGAAGACGCAATGCGTGGCAAGCGCAGGAACATCGCGATCACCGGTATTCGCGATTGCGATGACGCGGGCGCCCTGCTTCTTCATGTCAGTGAGCAGTTGCAGCGTCTTCTCGTAGCGAATGACCGAGTCGTCAACGTTGCGATCGACAGTCGCAAGTGCCATCAGCGGCACGTGTTCACTGACCAGCGCATTCGGGCCGTGCTTCAGCTCTCCGGTCGGATAGCCCTCCGCCTGCACGTACGACGATTCCTTCATCTTCAGCGCGCCTTCGCGGGCAATGGCATAGTGCACGCCCCGGCCAAGGTAGAGGAAGCTGGCGGCATCGCTGCATTTCGCAGCAACGCGTTTCATCTCAGCGCGCCAGCCATCCAGCTGTCGTTCGATCATGCCGGGCAACGCGCGCAATTCCGCAATCCGGGCTTTCAACTGAGCGCTCGAGAAGCTGCCGAGTCTGCTGCCTTCAAACAGCGCCAGCAGGTAGAGCGCGGTGAGTTGGCACGTAAAGCTCTTCGTCGCCGGAATGGCAAGCTCGGGACCGGCATCCAGCGGCATCGCGGCACCCGCTTCGCGCAGCATCGTGCTCCCGCCAACGTTGGCAATTGCGAGTGTCCGCTGACCGCCTTCCTTCGCAAATCGCAGGGCGGCGAGGGTGTCTGAAGTTTCGCCCGATTGCGAGATGACCAGCACCGAAGGCTGGCGCGGATTTACCGCCGGTCGGCAACTGTATTCGCTTGAGTACTCAACGTCCACCGCCAGTCCGCAAATGTCTTCGAGGATAATTTCGGCAGCCAGGCCGGCGTGACGGCTCGATCCACTTGCGGCAATCAGCACCTCTCCCCGCGAATTGAGCCAGCTTTCGAGTGGCGCGAATGCTTCCTGCTTCAGGTCCTGGCGGTCGAGGTAGAGATCGAGGGTGCGCCGAATTGCGGCGGGCTGCTCAAAGATTTCACGAAGCATGGCATGAGGAAATTCGTTCATGGGGCCGAGACCTTTCTGTTGTTCAAATGCGCCAAAAGAATTCACGGCTCGATTCTAAGCCCTTCGAGCGTCCGTTAAATTTAACTCGATCAGAGTCTGCGCAGGCGCGCGCACGCCTGGTCCAGATCGTTGTCCTTTTTGGCAAAGCAGAAGCGCAGCAGGTCTTCGCCTCGACCCGGCCTGAAGAAGGCTGAACCGGCTACAGCCGCCACTCCCGTGGCCGCCAGAAGATGCCGCGCCTTCAGCGCCGCCGTTTCTCCCGGCAGGCGGGCGGCGCGCGCCAGAACGTAGTAAGCGCCTGACGGTACGCTCGGCTCCATGGCCGCATCGCGCAACGCGGCAACGATTCGCTCGCGTTTCGACTGGTGGTCCGCCGCAAGCCGGGTGTAGAACTCCGGCGGCAACTGCTCCAGCCCTGCGGCCGCTCCGTGCTGCAGGGCCGATGGCGCGCAGACATACGTCAGATCGTGGAAGTAGCCCATCGCAGCCATCCACTTTGAATCCGCCGTAACAAAACCGAGACGCCAGCCCGTCACGCTGAAAGTTTTGCTGAATCCCGACATCACGATGGTTCGCTCGCGCATGCCGTCGAGCGTGGCCGGGCAGATGTGCTTTGCGCCGTCGTAGATGAAGTACTCGTAGATCTCGTCGGTGAAGACGAAGAGATCGTGCTCGCGGGCCACATCGGCAATCGCTTCGAGTTCGGCGCGCGTGAAGACCTTTCCGCTAGGATTGGCCGGAGTGTTCAGGATCATGGCGCGAGTACGCGGGGTTACGGCCGCGCGCAGAGCATCGGTATCGAGCACCCAATCCGGTTCCGCCAGCGGCACCAGCACCGGCTTTACGCGCATCGATTTGAGCGTGCTGACGTGGTAGCCGTAGAACGGCTCGAAGACCAGTACCTCATCGCCGGGGTTGAGCAGAGCCATGCAGGCAGCGTGCAGACCGGCTGTCGCACCGCAGGCTGCCATCACCTCGGTCTCCGGATCGTAGCGCAGGCCGTAGTTGCGCAACTGTTTGTCGGCAATGGCGTTGCGCAGCCGTGTGATGCCATCGAGCCGCGTGTAGATGTTGTGTCCGGCGAGGATGGCGGCAATCGCCGCATTCTCCACGGGGCCGGGAACGGGCGTGTCGCAGATGCCCTGCGCGAGGTTGATTCCGCCGATGCGATCGCACTCCGTGCTCATGGCGCGGATCTCCGACTGCATGGCTCCAGGGGCAAGCTCGCTCAGGGCGAGCCGGGACGTCGTATGCGAATGAGGCGCAAGAGTTTTGCTCACAGGGAAGGGGCTCCGACCACCAGTGCCATTTTACAGTTGAGTGCCTTCCGGCACACGAGCAATCAGCGCCGAGGGGTAGAATCGACCTTTCAGGCGAGGTCAAGTGCACGAACTCTCAATCGTTTCCAGCATCGTCGACTCGGTAACAGAGACGCTGGTCGCGTATCCCGGTGCGAAGGTCAAGGAGGTGCGGCTGCGCGTCGGCGCTCTCGCTTCGGTGGTAGAGGATTCGCTGCAGTTCTGCTACGAAATCGCGACCGAGGACACGCCCCTGCAAGGGTCGAAGCTGGTTGTGGAGATTCTCCCGGTGATGATGCACTGCGAGACTTGCGCGCAGGACGTGGAGATCGCCAGCCTGCAGAGTTTCCGCTGCCCGCGTTGCGGCGAGCCGGTCTCGGATCTGCGGCAAGGGCGGGAACTGGAAATAGAGTCGATCGAGATTGATGAAGTCGAGGAAAAGGTATGACCACCCGAATCGTGGAATTGCGGCAGGGAATACTGAAGAAGAACGACGAACTGGCGCGAGCGCTTCGCGGCCGCTTTGAAAGCGCCGGTGTGCTGGTGCTCAATCTTGTCTCCAGCCCCGGAACCGGGAAAACGACGTTCCTTGAGCGCACTCTCCGCGAACTGCGCGCAGGCGGCGCGAGAGCCGCTGCACTGGTAGGCGATCTCGAAACCGACAATGACGCCCGCCGCCTGGCCGCAAGCGGGGCCCCTGTCCGGCAGATCAACACACACGGCATCTGCCACCTCGAAGCAGAGATGGTCAGCAAACATCTCGAGAGCTGGGAACTTGCCGACCTCGATTATCTCTTCATCGAGAACGTCGGAAACCTCGTCTGCCCCTCCAGCTACGACCTTGGCGAGAAGATTCGCGTGGCGCTGCTGAGCGTGACCGAGGGCGAAGACAAGCCGCTGAAGTACCCCACGCTGTTCAACTCCGCCGATGCGGCTGTCATTACAAAGATCGACCTTGCCGAGCCCTGCGGATTCGATCGCGCCGCGGCTCTCAGGAACATCAACGAGATCCGCCCCGGCATCCGCATTTTCGAGACCTCGGCAAAGACCGGCGCAGGCATGGCAGAATGGCTTGCATACCTGGGCGAAGCGAGAGGTCATTGAAAACAAGAATCCAGGCAGGAGCAAGCCATGCAAAAAGCATGGCTCACCCAGTGCTGGGATCAACTCCAGAAAGTCAAGCACCGGCGCGGATGTGGAAGCGTATCTTGTGAAGGTCCCCGAACCGGCGCGAAGCACGCTCGAAAAGGTGCGCGCTGGCATCCGGTCCGTGGTGCCTGCAGGGACTACCGAGGTCATCAGCTATGGCATTCCGACGTTTCGCTACAAGGGGCGCGGACTGGTCGCCTATGCCGCCTTCAAGAATCACTGCAGCTTCTTCCCTTTGCAGGCGTCGCTGATCGACGAGATGCAGGACGAGTTGAAGGGCTATCGGACATCCAAGGGCACCCTGCAGTTTGCGCAGGACAAGCCGTTGCCGGCGGCGCTGCTGAAGAAGTTGGTGAAGGCGCGCGTCGCCGGGGTTGACCGCAGTAAGCCTCGCGCCTGAAAGGTGATTTAAATCACATCTGGGCCTATCCTTAGGGCAGTATAAGAAGGTTGTCATGTGTCTTGCTATTCCCGGAAGGGTCGAACAAATCACCACCGATGGCGATGTACGGATGGGTCGCGTCAACTTCGGTGGCGTCGTCAAGAACGTCTGCCTGGATTACGTGCCTGAGGTCGGCGTCGGCGACTACACCATTGTGCACGTTGGCTTTGCGCTTTCGAAGATCGACGAGGAAAGCGCCCTGGAAACCCTCGAACTGTTCCGGAAGATGGGAGCCCTCGAAGAGGAACTGGCCGGCGAGGACGAGGCCTTTGCGCGGGCCGCGCAGGCACCGCAGTCGCCCTGTCCTGATGGGAGTTGTGAGCTTACCAGCAAGGACCTGCCTACGGGGAAATCCGCTGGGAGCGATTCAGAGAAATGAAGTACCTTACCGAGTTCCGCAACGGCGAGATCGCCCAGCGCATGGCTCGCGAAATCTACCAGATCGCCACGCGCCCGTGGAAGATCATGGAGGTCTGCGGCGGGCAGACGCACTCAATCATTCGCAACGGCATCGACCAGATGCTGCCTGCCGGGATCGAGATGATTCACGGGCCGGGTTGTCCTGTCTGCGTCACGCCGCTGGAGCTGATCGACAAGGCACTGGCGATTGCGGCGCAGCCTGGCGTCATCTTCTGTTCGTTTGGCGATATGCTGCGCGTGCCGGGAACTGACGGCGATCTGTTCCAGGTGAAGGGAAGCGGCGGCGATGTTCGCGTGGTCTATTCGCCGCTGGATGCGGTTGAGCTGGCCGTCAAAAATCCCGAGAAGCAGGTCGTGTTCTTTGGGGTGGGTTTTGAGACCACGGCTCCGGCGAACGCGATGAGCGTGCACCTGGCAAAGCGGCGTGGGCTCGAGAATTTTTCGCTGCTTGTTTCGCATGTTTTGGTGCCGCCCGCGATCGAGGCCATCATGAATTCGCCTGAGAACAAGGTTCAGGCGTTTCTGGCGGCCGGGCATGTCTGCAGCGTGATGGGTTATTGGGAGTATCCGCCACTCGCCGACAAGTTCCAGATTCCGATCGTAGTCACCGGTTTTGAGCCGCTCGATCTGCTCGACGGCATCCGGCGCGCAGTGATCCAGCTGGAAAAGGGCCAGCACCACGTCGAGAATGCCTACGAACGCATCGTCACCTACGCAGGCAACCTGCAGGCGCAGCGGTTGCTGGCGGAGGTCTTCGAAGTCACGGATCGCGCGTGGCGCGGAATCGGCGTGATTCCGATGAGCGGCTGGCGGCTGAGCGAAAAATATCGCGCATTCGACGCCGAGGAGCGCTTCCAGATCACCGGCATCCACACGGAGGAGTCGCCGCTGTGTCACGCCGGCGATGTGCTGCGCGGAGCCATCAAGCCGGCCGAATGCCCGGCGTTCGGCAAGGAGTGCACGCCGCGGCATCCGCTGGGTGCGACCATGGTGTCGAGCGAAGGCGCCTGCGCCGCTTACTTCAACTACGGGCGGTTCCTCTCGGCGGAAGAATTGGCGACAGCGGGAAGCGGGATTGGGGGAGCGACGCGTGGGTGAGCTTCTGGAAAGCCCCGAAAACCGTGCCCCAGGGGCTAAAGCCCTCGTTGATTCTGCGGACTTTTCGGCACGACTTAAGTCGTGCCCTGACACAAGACCAGAAGCTTCGGGGCCGGACTTTTCCAACTGGAGCTGCCCGCTGCCGCTGGCCGACTATCCCAGCATCGTGATGGGGCACGGGGGCGGAGGCAAGCTGGGCAACGAACTGGTCGAGCATCTCTTCCTGCCGGCGTTTCGCAATCCAGCGCTTGAGAGCCTGGGAGACGCAGCTGTCTTCGATCTTGGCTCAGGCAAGCTCGCGATGAGCACCGATTCGTTCGTGGTGCAGCCGCTGTTCTTTCCGGGCGGATCGATTGGCGCGTTGGCGGTGAACGGGACCGTGAACGATCTCGCCGTTTCCGGGGCAGAGCCGAAGTTTTTGAGTGCAAGCTTCATTCTTGAAGAAGGCTTTCCGCTGGCGCAGCTTGCGGCCGTTGTCCGCGCGATGGCCGAAGCGGCTGCCACTGCGGGCGTTCGCATCGTCACCGGGGACACGAAGGTTGTGGAGCGCGGTCACGGCGACGGCTGCTACATCAACACTGCCGGCGTGGGTGTGCTGCGGGCCGGCATCAACGTGGGGCCGCACCGCGCGCAGGCCGGCGATGTGGTGCTGGTCTCGGGAACTATCGGCGATCACGGCATGGCGATCATGAGCGTGCGCGAAGGGCTCGAGTTCGAGAGCCAGATCCGTTCGGATTGCGCGGCGCTGAACGGATTGATTGCCGATGTTCTGGATGCGGTTGGGACCAGCGTGCACGCGATGCGCGATCCCACGCGCGGCGGATTGGCTTCGACTTTGAACGAGATCGCGACGGCTTCGAACGTGGGCATCGACATCGACGAGCCGAGCGTGCCAGTGCGCGGCGAAGTGCAATCGGCTTGCGAACTGCTTGGGCTCGATCCTGTGTACGTGGCGAACGAGGGGAAAGCAGTGTTTTTTGTCGCTCCGGAAGCCGCCGATCGCGCGCTGGAGGTGCTGAGGTCGCATCCGCTGGGCCGCGATGCCGCGCGCATCGGCCAGGTGACAGCGCAGCATCCCAGGATGCTTGTGGCGCGCACGGCCATGGGCGCCAACCGCGTCATCGCAACGCAGATCGGCGAGCAGTTGCCGCGGATCTGCTGACGTCCGACCCCCGCCCTAACGAGTTAGGACTGGGCACCCGGCACCCGTCCCGCGCTAGCTGTTAGCGGTGAATTCTGTGGCAATCTCCGAGAAAGCGTTGTTGAGGCTGGATGCGAGAAGACCCATGCCCGTAATTGCACCGAATGCGATCAGGGCTGCGATCAAGGCGTATTCCACGAGGTCCTAGCCTTCATCACGGTTATGTAGCCCGCTTGATTTCGTGTCCTTACAACTTATCAGGAGACTGAACAGCGCGGTACGACCCCGATTCAGACGAGCTTTTCGAACGATCGCTGGATCCGTCCGGAAGCCGCGCCGTTCTCAAGGTCGTGGCTGATTTCGAGTACGGCGGCCGGGAGCGAGGGCAGTTGCTTGAGGCCTTCGAGCGTAGCGGTCCAGTCGATGGTGCCATCGCCGGGCCAAAGGTGCTCGTCTCTGAGGCCGTGGTTGTCGTGCACGTGGACTTCGCCGATGCGTTTGCCCAGCGTGCCGATTGCGTCGCGGATGCCCGGCGAGATGTGCGCGTGGCCAAGGTCGAGGCAGACGTCGATCTGGTCAAGGTGCCCCAGTTCGAGGATCGTCATCAGATGCTCGGGGGTGGTGGCGTCGCTGGTCAGATTTTCGACGAGAACGCACACGCCGAGGGGCCTGGCGAATGCGCCCAGATGCTCGAGTGCAGTCGTGGCGTACTCGATTGTGCGCAGGGACCATGCGTCATTCTTCTCGCCGAGGTGGACCACGAGCTTTTTGATCGGAATATGTTCGGCCGCTTCGAGGGCGCGCTTGATTTCGTCCATGGCATCGATGCGCCGCGACTTTTCAGGATGCACCACGTTGACTGCGGGAGCGCCGGCGCGGCCCATCTCGCGATCGGGGAAAAGCGGCGCGTGCATGGAAAAGGGTTCGAGCGAATTGGAAGCGAACCAGCCGGCGAGCTCCATCACGTGTTCGCGGCTGGTGTAGTCGAAGTGCTGTCGCGCGGCGAAGATTTCGACGCCCCCGGCGCCGGAACGCGCAGCCAACTCCAGCAGCCCGGGATGCAATCGTTGCTTCAGGAACAGATGAGTAGAAAGAACTGGCAGCATGATTGGACGCCTTTGCGACGGCAACTGGGCCCGCATTCCTATTGTCTCATTGCTGCAATGACTTACCCGCACCGACCGGGCGCCGGGAGAAAGCCACCTTGAGCTGAAGCCCGAAATGGCTGCACCAACTGCCGAACCGCTCTAGTATCCAGCAGCTTTGCCGTAGCGGCTGCGATGATCCTGGCCGCCTTCGAGTTCGCCATTCGCGGGATCAACGGCGATGCACTCGCCGTTCGACCAGTGGCCATCGCGGATTGCGAGCGTGTAACCCATCTCTTTCAATTCAGCCAGCGATTTCGGATTGAATCCCGGCTCGAGGTAGAGCTTGTCGGGAAAATCCTGATGGTGGAAGCGCGGCGCGTCCACCGCCTCCTGGATATTCAGTCCGCCTTCGCTTGCGGAAAGAAAGATATTCGCAACCGTGGTGATGATGCGCGCCCCGCCGGGCGAACCCAGCACGTATCGCAGCTTGCTGCCTTCGAGGACGATGGTCGGGGTCATCGAACTCAGCGGACGTTTGCCGGGTGCGATGGCATTTGCCGGTCCCTGGATCAGCCCAAACATATTCGGTACTCCCACCTTCGCGGAGAAATCGTCCATCTCATCGTTAAGCAGAAAGCCAAGCGATCCGGCCGTGACGTGCGAGCCGAAACTGTCGTTCAATGTGGTCGTCACGGAGACCGCGTTGCCCTCGGCATCGACGACGGAGTAGTGGGTAGTGTCGGGCGATTCGTGGCGCTTTCCAGCAGTCGTGGGTGCGGGCGGCAGGAATCCAGCGGGGCGCTTCAGCGTTGCGCTGGGACTGGCCTCATCGGGCAGGATGCTGCTGCGCCAAGCCTCTGCATATTTTTTCGAGGTGAGCTCGGCGACGGGAACCTGATTGTAATCGGGGTCGCCCAGGTAATCGGTGCGATCCATGTAGGCGCGACGGAAGGCCTCGGTGACCAGGTGAATCCAGGCGGCGCTGCGATCGCCAAAACTCGGGAGATCGTAGCCTTCGAGAATGTTGAGCGCGCTCAGCAGCACGACTCCTCCGGACGAGGGAGGCGGTGCGCTGATGATGGTGTAATTGTGGAAAGTGCCTGTGACCGGAGCGCGCTCGACCACGTTGTACTGTGCCAGATCTTCAAGCGTGATCAGGGCGCCGCCCTTCTTCAGGTCGTCGACAAGTTCATGCGCCATTTTGCCGTGGTAGAACTCGTTGGGGTCGGCGGCGATCCGCTCCAGCGTGCGCGCCAGTTCCGGTTGCTGAAAGGTTTCGCCGCCGCGGTAGTAGCTTCCGTTGCGCTGAAACAGCAGGCGCGATTCAGGGAAATGGGCGAGATCGGGATCGATGAGTTCGTGAGCCTCTTCGGGAGTTAGCTCAAACCCATCGCGCGCAAGTTTGATGGCCGGCGCCATCACGCGCTTCAGGCCGAGCCTGCCGTATTTCTTCTCCGCATAGACTAGTCCCGCGACGGAACCGGGGGTTGCAATGGAGCGATAGCCGATCACGCTTGCGTCCGGAGTCACATTTCCGTGTGCATCTTGGTACATCGTCTCTGTTGCGGCCAGGGGAGCCTTCTCGCGGAAATCAATGAAGGTGGATCTGCCGTCGTGCGTGCGCAGGAGAAGGAATCCGCCGCCTCCCAGGTTGCCCGCGATCGGATGAACGACCGCGAGCACAAAGCCGGTGGCAACCGCCGCGTCGACTGCATTGCCGCCGGCGCGAAGAATTTCGACGCCAGTGTCCGACGCCAGGTGATGCACACTGACCACCATGCCGTGCTGCGCGCGGACCGGCTGCTCGCCGCGGTAGAAGATGACGTTTGTCGTGCCCTCCTGCGCGGCAGAAACGGTTGGCCCTATCAGGGAAAGGGCCATTGAAGCAGCAAGAACAGCAGCAGGCAAGCGATCTATACGATGCATAGCTTTCGACAGGATAACGCCACGGAGAAGAGCGGCATCGGAGCTTTGCGGCTTTATGGGCTGGTGGATGACTTTGCGCACAACGAATAGGGGACGTTGCGCAGCGGGGTCCCCACGGACAGGTCTTGGTCCGTGGGGCGTTCAGTCTGCCCCCCTTGCGGTGCAGGGCTTACAGATGTTCGACGATCTTGCGAATCGCATCGTCGTGCTTCACGGGGACGAGGCACCGGGAAGGCTCGACGCCTGCGACATTCCGCCGCGGCAACAGGCCGAGTTCCAGCAGAACCGCCATGCTCACCTCATCGCGTGAGCTGAACGCACGGTACTCGGGATGCTGATAGCGGTCCCAGTTATCTGAGAGATTCGAGACGATCGTCTCGCGCGTGGAGTCAGCGCTGACAATCACCACCATGTTGAGCAGCGAGATCTCACGGTCGGTCAGGCGCACAGGTGGAATACCCTTTTTCAATTCGTGGGTGAAGTCGGGAATCTGCTTTTCGAACTGCGTCTTGATCTCCATCCAGCGAGCCAGCCCGAGCCACGTCGGCGGATCCTCCGGGACGGGGATGATGAGTTTGTGCAGTTCGCCGACCAGGTAGGGGATACCGGAGGTCAGGTTGTAGATATCCTCGATCTGCTTGTCTGAGAGGGCGATCCGATGGATCTCGCTGAACCACGCTTTCAGATGTTCCGGTGTGAATCGCCGCACAGAGGCGATGCCCTGGAAATTTCGCTCAGAAGGCTGCAGCAATCCCCAGCGGAGCAGATCGGCTCCGCCTGTGAGCAGCGGCAGACCATCGTCGAGCGCGATCGCCTGCGTCACATCGCTGGGAGAATCCACCGACATTGCCGACGCGTCTGCATAGCCCGTCAGCGTGCGAATGCCGCACTTGGGATGAAACACCGGGTTCTGCGCCTGTGGATCAATCCAGTGCGAGACGGCAAGGAGGGCGCGAATTGTCCGGGCGTCTTTCCGCTCAACCTTAGCTCTCTCGATGTAGTGCGTAAACTGATCAACCTGCTCCCACGAGAAGAAGGAGACCTTGCCCTTTCGCGACGGGCTCAGCATCTCGGCGGGAATTTCAACTTCTTCGGTCGCGGAGGACGAAGTGAAGGTAGCGCTCGGAACCGGCGATTCCGCTTCGAAGATCTCTTCTTCGGCAACGGCCTGGGCTTTCTCTTCGGTTACGATCTGAGCTTTCTCTTCGATTGGCTCGGCCTCGACCGGCAGCGCTTGAGACGCGGGAGTCACTTCCACGACCGGTTGCTTCAGAAGGCCATCGCCATTGCCGTTCCCGGCCGGGTGCGAAGCTTTGGAGCCGTTCTTTGCGACCGGCTTGGCAGACAGGATGGGGCCGCAGTGCTCGTCGGCCGCCTGGGACTCATGACCATCGTGCCACCAGTCGATCTCGAGCTGGCGAACAAAGTCGTCCAGACGCGGGAAGTTTGACTTCAGTTTCTGCAGCTCCACTTCGTCGGTTTCATCCTCGAGACCGCAGGCCCACTCCAGCCAGTTCTCAACGGAAGGCCCCGGCAATTCGGGCGGCGCGGAACGTTCGGAGATCTCCATCAGCTCCGCCACGGCAGCATCGCGCAGCGCCAGGCGCTCCAGACGGGTGCGCGCACGCCGGTGCGCGACGGTCCCTGTCGCCAGGGACTGGGCGAGATCGAGATAACGGCGTCTCTTTGCGGCTGTGTCTTCGAGCCGGACGACGAGGGTGCTCAGCTCGGCCTTTGTGGTCCAGGCGGCTGTGCTGTCCTCAGAGAGGATCGCATCCCTGAGGTTCTGGCACAGGTCAAGCAGCTTGCCGACTTCGATAAGAACATCGGCTCGATTGACGCTCTGGCCCGCTTCCAATTGATCGATCTTCTGGTGGCAGTTTCTTGCCTGTTCAGTTAGGCTTCGCAGCGATTCGGCGACGACGCTGGGCCCGCATTTTGTTTCTTCAGAGGCGTTCACGGCTTTGGCTCCATCTTCCTGAGGGAAGTGATCTTCGGCTTCGGAACATCGTACCTTGAAATGGGTACGAGAACTCACCCCAAGTAGGACTTTAGTAACACACAAGTCACATTACTATGGGAGCGAAGGCTGTCCTTTGGGGGCGCCAGGCCAGTTTTCTGCCTCGCCACCACCGGGAACCGGGGGTCAGTCGCCGACCGGCTGGGCTCGACTCCGTTAAAATGTTCTTCGACATGCAAGGCCATTTTTCAGCGGAGAACCAAGAATGAAAACGTACTTATTTGCTCGCGTGCCGGTTTCAATCCGGCTGTTTTGCCTCGCGGCCCTGGTCTTCTTTATTGGGGGAGCGACCTTCGCCTTTTCCGAGCCCATCCACGACGCTGCACGCAAGGGTGATGTAAAGAAGGTGAAAGCCATTTTGCAGGCGGATCCCAAGGCAGTTTCGGTGAAAGACAAGAACGGCGACACGCCTCTGCACCTGGCGGCGCTTCACGGCCAGTTGGAAGCGGCGCAGGTCCTGCTAGATGCCGGCGCCGAGGTCAACGCAAAGAACAACTACGGTCCGTTTACTCCGGGTGACTTCTGGCAGCAGATCTCGACCAATAACCATCAGGATCCGGTTGTCATGCTGAATGTGCATGGAGAAGACGCGCGGTACATGAAGAATGGCTACACGCCTCTCGACCTCGCGGAGTTCTCAATCAACCACAAGAAGATGGTGGAGCTTCTTGTGAGCAAGGGCGCGGACGTGAATGCGCAGGCAGCAAGCGGCGCAACGCCGCTGTTCTGGGCCGTGATGCGCAACCAGAAGGACGACGCGCAGTTCCTGCTGGATCACGGAGCGAATGTGAATGCAGCCGATGCTTACGGCGACACGATTCTCGATTGCGCGCTGCGTCTCCAGTGGGGAAGCTTGATTCAGCTTCTGGTGGATCGCGGAGCCGACGTGAATGCGAAAGACCAGAGCGAACACCGTCCGTTGAGCTACGCGCTGGGGATGGATGATCACAAGTGGGCGGAGCTTCTGAAACAGCACGGGGCGCACGAATAAAAGCAGATCCGGCTCTCCATCGCTGATAATTGCCGGCGGAGGGGGAATCACGTGCGCAATGAGCGGTTTTTCAGTCCCTATGTGCCATCTTCACGTCTGGACAAGTTGGTTCTTTCTTTGTGGAAGATGCCACTTAGCCCCATCGCTTCGCCCTCCGGCAACTGGAAAACCGCTGTAGCTGGAGTCCGCCGGGCAGGCTCGGTTTTTCTTTTCTTTGCGGCAAGTGTCTTCAGCGGTTCGGTGCAGTTGTCCGGCCAGGGCGCACTCTCCCCTGCGCCGCACGCCAAGCAAGTGCACGTGAAGCGTGTGCTGGTGATCGGCCAGACCAAGGGGTTTGAGCACGACTCCGTGACGGCGGCGATGGCCGCGGTCTACAACATGGGCCAGGAGAGCGACCTTTGGGATGCCACCCTGCGGACGGATACCGAACTGCTCACGAAAAAGGACCTGGGCAGGAACGCGAAAAACCTCAACTACTTCGACCTGATCGTGTTTGCCAGCACCACAGGCGAGCTCGATATGGATGCCGACCAGAAGCGCGACATGATGTCGTTCATCCACGACGAGGGCAAGGGATTCGTCGGCATTCACGCGGCGCTCGATACCAATTACAACTGGCCGGAGTATGGCGAGATGATCGGCGGCTGGTTCGATCAGCATCCGTGGGGCACTTTTGACGCGCCGATCATCAACGAGGCACCGGACTTTCCGGCAGTGCGCCACTTTCCCAGGTCGTTTGTGAAGTACGACGAGATCTACCAGCCCAAGGCGTGGTCGCGCGACAAGGTAAACGTGGTTCTCAGCCTCGACGCCAGCCGGCTCGATTACTCGAACAATCCGCGCATCCATCGCAGCGACCACGACTTTGCAGTGGCGTGGAGCAAGATGTATGGCAAAGGTCGCGTCTTCTACTCAACGCTTGGGCACACCGAAGAGTCGTGGAACGATCCGGACATTCGCAAGATGTACTTTGAAGCGATCCGCTGGGCGCTGGGCATGACCGACGGAGGCACGGCGTCGCACCCCAGGCCGGCAGAGCCCCGAGCCGCTAAACGAAACCGCTCCGATCAGTGAGCGGCGACCAGCATGAACGGGTCGGGCGCGACACGGCACATGCTAGAACTGTTGAATTTCCGGGTCGATCCGTCAGCGAACGAGACATCCTGCAACTCAAGAGAAGTGACGGAAGTTAAGCCGGGGACATAGATGTCAGCGGAGACGCTGCCGTCGGGCTGCTTTGTGAATGTAGCCCTGATTATTCTGGCTGCGACGAAGTCATTGGCGGAGCCCGCGGTCTGAAGCACGCGATTCTTTCCCGTCAGGCCACGGACGATGATTGTTGCGGCGACGATCTGCACCGGGCGCTTGTCAACAAGGGTAAGGAATATCCGCTGGCCGAAGGGAGCGTGGGATTGTTGATGCTCTCCCTCGCGAATCCTGATGGTGTGATCCCAGACGCCCTGCCGCGCATACATGTCAATGGGACAGGCGCCGGGTAATGAATTGAGAGGAAGGATCCGAGTCGTTGTCCTGGGGCTGTTTTGCGCGGCTAACGTCAATGAACAGATGAAAGCGGCAGCGAAGAAAGCACGATTCATGGCAGACTCCCTGGGCGACTCGAAGCCCGCGTACACCAACAAAATACACCGGTTCAAATTCGCTCGCAATCGCGGGAACAGGCGTTTGAAAATTGTGAGAGAGCGAGGCGCCCAGCCCGCTGTGTTACCGTTTGATTACGGCGTTTAAACCAGCCGGAATTCACATCGAGCAGCATGCACCCGAGCCCCGCACCTGTCCCAGGAACGTTGATGAGTTCTACACCGGAATCAGACTCTGGGCAGGAACCCGAAGCCGGCCATCCACCGCAGCGGATTCCTCCCTGGCTGGTGCGGATGGAACTGTATCTGCGCGTCCTCTTGAGAATGTACATCGGGCTGGCAATTTGCTATGCGCCATGGTCTCAGCTTCTCTGGGATCAGAACCCGATCTTCGTACAATTCCCGACGCTTGCGATTTGCGCAGCCAACGGTGCGGTGCGCGGAATCATCTCCGGACTGGGGCTCCTGAATATCTGGATCGCGGTTCAGGACGCCATCCGGCATCGAAATGGGTAAGAGTATGAGCTTGGAACAGAGCAAACAGATATCGGCGGAGACCAACCGGGCAACAGCCAGCGCGGGCCCTGCAGCCGATTCCCAAAACACGTCGTCCAAGGCAGAGCCTACAGTATCTGCAGCCGCCATTGCCCCGAACGGTGCTCCGCCTGCGCTCGCCGCTGCTCCGCTGGCGTATGAGAATCCAACATTCCTCAACGGCCCCGATGGCCGTCTGATCCGCATCGTTGCCGAGTATATGGAGCCGCTGGCACGATTTCGCCGCGAGCATATCCAGGACACCGTCGTCTTTTTCGGATCTGCGCGTTTTCGTGGACGGGAAGAGGTCGACCACGCGCTCGAACTGCTTGACAACACCGGCTCGCGCAATGCCGCGCCAAGCGAGGAGCAGCCGGCCAGCGTGCCCGACATCGCCGCGGGAAAAGCCACCGAACTGCAGCGCAAGCGTGCCGTAGCGGCGGTGGCGATGGCGCGCTACTACGAAGATGCGCGGCGCCTCGCGCAGATGCTTACGCGGTGGGCCGCGAAGATTCCCTCGCGCCGGCATCGCTTCGTGGTCACCTCCGGCGGGGGCCCTGGCATCATGGAAGCCGCCAATCGCGGCGCGTACGAGGCGGGCGGCAAGACGATCGGCATGAATATTCGACTACCCTTCGAGCAGGCGCCGAATCCCTACATCACGCCTTCGCTTAACTTCGAGTTCCATTACTTCTTCATGCGCAAGCTGTGGTTTGCTTACATGTCGAAGGCGCTGGTGGTCTTTCCTGGAGGATTCGGCACGCTCGACGAGATGTTCGAGATCCTCACCTTGGCGCAGACGCACAAACTTGCCAAGAAGATCACGGTCGTAATCTACGGATCGGATTACTGGAAGAAAGTGTTTAATCTCGATGAACTGGTCGACACTGGAGCCATTTCGCCCAAGGACATCGAACTCTTCCAAGTAGCCGATACGCCGGAGGATGCCTTTGAAATCCTGCGCAACGGTCTGACGGAAAACTACCTTATCCCCGAGGCCAATGCGGCGTCTGAACAGGAAGCCCAGGGGGTAATGCCCGGTCCGACTTTCGAGGATTTTCTTGGCCCGGAGATGGCAAAAACGAACACGTAACCAATGGGTAACATGCAACCATCCGGTTGCGTTGTTAGCAACCAATCGGTTGCTTATCAGTCGTTTCCAGCCATAAGAGTGCCGTAACTCAGTTGGTTCGGTGCACTAATTGATGTGCAATTCTTGCCTTCTTAACCTGTCATTGATGGGCGCGTCCGATACTGGATTGTAAGAAGTCCGGGGCCAGATCGCGAATAAGGAGGAGGGAATGGCCACTTCGACCGTTTCATACCTGTGGCGCGACCAAATCGTACACAAGGGATTTCGCACAGGCGTCTCTTTGCATAGTCACACCAATCAATCCAAAGAGACCCTCGATTTCCTCGCGAACCTGGGCTGCAGGTATGCGGTGATTCGCCCGTTGCTCGCGCGCCTGGAGCAGCGCTCTGAAGCGAAATATGGCGTGCGTGTGGACTATGCCAGCGCGTACTGGACACCGCCAATGACTCCCCGGCTCGCATTCGATCTTGAGAGCCGGCAGATCGAAAAGCTCGATCTCAATTCGATGGTTTCCATCACAGACCACGACAATATCGAAGCGCCGATGTTGCTGCGCACCATCGCCAGCGCGCGCGGAATTCCGGTTTCGGTGGAGTGGAGCGTGCCCTACGGTGGAGTGCAGGATTTCCATCTCGGCGTTCACAACCTGCCCTCAGGACGC